>ERZ802830.149-NODE-149-length-67325-cov-19.6767_pt1 | contig 67325 bp, 52 predicted proteins | sample MGYA00345654_ERZ802830 | MGnify/ENA primary metagenome ERZ802830 (study PRJEB30503, sample SAMEA104212375) | marine metagenome | biome: Westerlies Biome; feature: [SRF] surface water layer (ENVO:00010504) within the epipelagic zone...; material: water...
GAAAGCCACAAATGGATTACCGTAGATGTAGCACTTGATGATCTTACCGGAATGACAGCAAGAAAAAATCTATCTCAAATGGTGTTATTTACTCTAAGAGGTGGGCCTATGAAATACTACATAGATAATTTATATTTTTATAGTGATCAAGCTATCAACTCTGCGGAAGATTACTCTCTAACACATCCGAAAGACTTAAATTTATTTCAGAACTATCCAAACCCATTTAACCCCAATACTAACATTCAATTTGATCTTCCAACCAGTGGTTATACGGTATTAAAAATATACAATAGTGTTGGCCAACTTGTGCAAACGTTAGTTGATCAAAACTTACAAGCGGGTAGACACAATTATAATTTCAATGCAAATCAATTTGCCAGTGGCATCTACTTCTACAGAATAGAATTTGGTTCCCAAATTATCACTAATAAAATGATACTTTTAAAATGACTTAATAGCTTATAGAAACTATATTAAGGGCTCATTATTAATTATTACCATAATTGCTCTTATGACACTATTTCTACTCAGCTCATTACTAACCGTACTACCTATATTCAATGGTCTTGTACAAACAAATAATTCTGAATATAGTATACTAGAGAGTCCAAGTAACCCTGCTCCCGCTCCATCTAGTAATGAAATTGATGTAATATCCATTTACAGTGACTCATATTCAGACATTCCAAATACTAACTTTTATGCAAATTGGAATCAAAGTACTAGTGTTTCTGAAGTTGATTTAAATGGTAATAAGACCCTTAAATACAGTAATTTTAATTATCAAGGAATAGAACTAGGTTCTAGTATAGATGCCAGTCAGATGGAATATATACATATCGATATTTGGACGGAAGATGCCACAGCACTGAATTTTGAACTTATATCTCCAGGCCCATCGATTAGTACCTATGCATTATCCATTAGCAATGAAAATTGGCTAAGTTTTGATATTCCTTTAACCTCTTTTAATGGTCAAGTTGATATAAAAGAAATTTTTCAAGCCGCTTTCAATGATGCCGGGAGTGGAAACAGTCCTACTATTTTTATTGATAATATTTACTTTTATCGCTCAGAAACACCTCTAGAAAAAAATGCTTACCTAAATGATCTCAGTGTCAATGGAACAACCATAGAAAGCTTTAATCCAAATAAATTTAACTATACACTGAATGTATCTGCAGGGGCTACCAACTTACCCATTTTAACAGCTCAGAAAAGCAATACTGATGCTCATATAGAAATTACTCAAGCTACTAGTCTCCCCGGGATTGCAAGTGCTAAGGTGATTTCAAGCGATAGCTCTACTACTAATACGTATATCGTATATTTTAATCCTATTTTAGAGCCAGAAAATCCAAGCCCAACTCCACCTGACAGAGCAGCTGAAGATGTAATATCTATATTTAGTTCACACTTTGAAAACCTCTCCGACGTCAACTTTAATCCGAATTGGGGACAATCTACAAAAGTTTCACAGGTTAATATTGGCGGCGAAGAAGTGTTCAAATACACTAATTTCAACTATCAAGGAATAGACCTTAACAAAAGAATTAATGTTTCTGAAATGGATTATTTACATGTGGACATATGGACAGCAAATGCTAGTTCCATAAATTTATTCGCTATAAGTCCAGGGCCATCGGAAACACCTGTATCCTTACCAATTTCTAAAGGGGAATGGAAGAGTTATGATATACCACTATCATCTTATACTCCTGTTGTTGATTTAACACAAGTGTTTCAATTCAAATTTGATGATTCAGATAAAGGTGACAAACCTACTTTCTATTTTGATAATTTATATTTCTATAAGGGTGCTCCAAATGCTAATGATGATGCTACTCTTAATGGAATTAATATCAATGATGTTCATATTCCATCTTTCAAGCCAACCCAATTTGAGTATAAAGTAACTCTTCCATCAAATTCTACACAGGTTCCTCAGATATCAGTCATCCTATCTGATACAAATGCTACCTATACTATAGAGCCTAATTCAACTTTACCTGGTTCAGCAAAAATTATTGTGTTAGCAGAGAATGCCAAAACAACAAAAACCTACACAATTAATTTTGTGTTATATAGTGAAATTTCTGACCCCACTCTTAGTTCTATTACTGTCAATGGAAAACCAATAAATCATTTTAACTCTCTCAGAAAGAATTATGTATTTAATTTAGGTGATTCATCTTCGAGACCAGATGTCTCCGCTACAGCAAGTAATGCTGATGCGAGCATTACGTATTTTGAATCCAATGATTACACGTACATAAAAAGCATTTCTTCAGACCAACAAGATAGCGCCATATATTCTGTTTTTTTTAGGCCACAAAATTTAGTTTGGTGGGATGATTTTTCATCATCCAGTCTCAATCTAAATCATTGGTCCTATGAATTAGGAAATGGATGTAGTCAAGGCGAAAATTTATGCGGCTGGGGGAATCAAGAACTTCAGTCCTATGCACAAGAAAATATATCAATTGAGCAAATTCCGGGAGAGGAAGGTAATAATGCCTTAGTTATAACCGCTATGGAGCAAGGGAGCAATAATTTTACCTCTGGAAGAATTACCTCTCAAAATAATGTACACTTTCAGTATGGAGTAATAGAAATTCGGATGAAAGTGCCTGAAGTAGAAACAGGCCTTTGGCCAGCAGCATGGTTCCTCGGAGGCAATCATCCTGAGGTTGGATGGCCCAAGTCTGGCGAGATTGATCTAATGGAAATGGGGCAAAAAAAATCATTTCGAACTCATCAAGGATTCCCAAATAGTACAGCTAATCAATACGTTGGCTCAAATATAATTTGGTACTCTTCGGCGGCTTGCGTGACTGGTAATGAAACTTGTGCAGCCGCAATAGCTGGTGATGTGAATTATAATAATCCCTATGTCTCTAGCGATAATTTAAATGAACGTTTCCAAGTGTATCGACTATATTGGAGTAAAAAGCACATACGACTAACCGTTCAGGATGGAGGAAATGAGCACAACCTCTATACGGCGCCATTTGGTACAACCTCTAACGAACTACGAAATGCATTCAATCAAGACTTTTTTATGGTTCTAAACTTAGCTATAGGAGGTAATTTTACCGATGCCTTAAGTGCCAACCAAGTTACTGCATCACTACCTGCTAAGATGTATATAGACTACGTTAAATTATATCAATACAATGGCGAAGGTAGCGTATTGATCGACGGTGAAACATTAACATCAAATGAACAGAATTTTGAAGAATATGATTATCCCAAGTTTTTTAAATTATTTCAAAACTATCCTAATCCGTTTAACCCAGTAACTTCAATTGAATTTGAGCTTCAAAAAACATCCAATGTACAAATTATTGTTAGAGACGTACTTGGGAGGCTGGTTTCAGACCAAAAATTCGGAAATTTGGGTACTGGAAGGCACAATTTTCAATTTGACGCTTCTAATTTATCAAGTGGTTTGTATTTTTATACACTTAGCGTAAATGGACAATTGATGGACACTAAAAAAATGTTGTTACTTAAATGAAATACTCTAAAAAAATTCCAATTCTCTTTTTACTCACTTGTTTCATATTAGCATGTAATCCTCCAACAAGTGTTAAAGAAAATACAGACGATAAAGATATTAATGGATATGCCGACGAAACTTTTTTTAAGGTTGATGGTAAAGAGATTTTGAACAGACAAGGGATCCCTGTGGTAATTAAGGGTCTTGGACTTGGGGGTTGGTTTATGCCAGAGGGGTACATGTTTAGAATGCCAGGTGGTTATGGACCTACTGCCATTAGAGAAAAGATAACTGAACTCTTGGGCGCTTCTCTAGCAGATCAATGGTTTGAATTATTTCGAGATAACTATGTTAGAGAAGATGACATAATCGCAATGAAAGAATGGGGCGTAGATCATATTAGAATTCCTTTCCATTATGATATTTTTTATGATAAAAATTCAGAAACATTTATAGAAAAAGGATTTGAACGTATTGATCAAGTTCTTATTTGGTGCAAAAGACATCGTATGGATGTAATATTAGATATGCATGCGGCTCCAGGAGCTCAAAGTGCCGGTCCTATTGCTGATAGTGATGGAGTTGCCCGTTTTTGGACAGAAAAAGAAACATACTGGCCAATGACCATTCTTATTTGGGAAGAATTAGCTAGAAGATATAAAGACGAAACCATCATTATTGGGTATGATATTCTGAATGAACCGGTGACTCCAACAGGGTATGGTGCTAGCGACTTAAGAAATTTTTATGATCAAATAGTTCCGGCAATACGTGCCATTGATACTAACCATATTCTATTTATTGAAGGTAATTACTGGGCAACGACCTTTGATGAGTTGTATCCTCCATTTGATAATAATATGGTGTACGCTTTCCATAAATATTGGAATGAAACCGACCAAGGAACCATTCAATATTTACTCAATATGAGAAATGACCATAATACACCTCTGTGGCTTGGTGAAACCGGCGAAAATTCAAACCCTTGGTATTATGAGACGCGTCAACTAGCAGAGCAACATGAAATAGGATGGAATTGGTGGACACACAAAAAGCTAGAAACTACTAGAGCTCCCTTATCCTCATCTAGTAATGAAGATTATGAAAAAGTTGTCAATTATTGGAAAGGAAATGGGCCTCAACCTACTACAGAAGAGGCTAGAAGAGGTCTATTCCAAATGGCAGAAGACCTTGCCATTGAAAAAAATACTTTACGGCCTGATTTAATAGCTTCTCTGTTTTCTAATCAGTTTGGAACAACTAATAAACCATATACTAATATTGAAATACCTGGTCAAATATTTGCAGTTGACTACGATATTGGGAATCAAGGAGTCTCCTATTCTGATACCGAATACAAACAAGTAAGTAGCGATGAGAACCAAAATACAGGTAATAATGGATGGTCTTACCGTAATGATGGAGTAGATATTGAGTCATGCTCTGATCCTACCATTGATTACAATATTGGTTGGATTGAAACGGGTGAATGGCTAGAATACACCGTAAATATTACTAAATCTGGATCATACACAACAAAAGCAATTATTGCTTCTACGGGCGCTGGCAAAATGCGTATCAAAGTAAATGGAAAACAAATTGGTTCAGATTTAGATGTACCCGACACAGGTGGGTATCAAAATTGGGGACAAATCAATTTTGGCCAGCAAAGTTTTAATGCTGGTGAAGCACTTGTACGAGTTGAAATTCTTGAAGGTGACTTCAGTTTCGCAATGATTTCCATCGATTAATTAAACAGGCGGTAGCCTCTTATCTACCCTAAAAATAACTTATACTCACTAATGATTATTATAAAATTACTTAAGCGTTTAGCTAGTTTCTTTTTACTAATTACCATCCTAGGGACATCTTTATATTCGCAATCATTTAAAGTATTGGTGTTTTCAAAAACCGAAGGATTCCGGCATAGCTCCATACCTGCCGGTATTGTGGCTATTGAGCAATTAGGCAACGAAAATGGCTTCATTGTTGAAGCTACTGAAGATGCGAGCTTGTTCAACCTTGAAAATCTACAACAATTTAATGCGGTTATTTTCCTCAGTACTACTGGAGATGTACTTAATACTGACCAACAAGATGCATTTGAACGGTATATCCGCAATGGTGGTGGTTTTGTTGGAATACATGCCGCATCGGATACCGAATACAATTGGTCTTGGTATGGGGAATTAGTGGGGGCTTATTTCGATAGCCATCCAGCTATACAAACTGCAACTATTGAAGTTGCGGATAGAATTCATCCCTCCACCATGCACCTACCAGAATACTGGGAACGGACCGACGAATGGTATAACTACACCGAAAATCCTAGAGGTAAGGTACATGTTTTAGCCACACTGGATGAGAGTAGTTATTCTGGCGGAAATATGGGTTATGATCACCCCATAGCTTGGATGCATGAGTTTGACGGGGGCCGCTCTTGGTACACTGGCGGGGGACATACCGACGAGTCCTATTCTGAGCCTGATTTTTTGAAGCATATCTTGGGTGGAATTATGTATGCATCCGGGGATATCAAAGGTGAATTTGATGCGACTAATGACCGGCAGTATCAGGTAACGGTCATCGATGGAAAACCCTCCTTTCCTATGGCACTCGCCGTACTCCCTAATTTTGATGTGCTCTATATTGAACGTGGTGGACGAATGAAATTGTGGAAAAAGTCTACCGGTCTAAATAGTATTGCCGCCGATTTTGATGTAGATAGTGGCCGTGAAGACGGGCTCTTAGGGATTGTATTAGATCCAGATTTCCAGACCAATAACTATGTTTATGTTTTTTACTCCCCTAGCAGCGTGAGTGAACAACGAGTTTCTCGGTTTACATTTGATGGGGAAACACTGAATATGAATTCCGAGATTATAGTGCTCCGAATCCCAACCCAACGTGATCAATGCTGTCATTCAGGTGGTGATTTAGAATTTGGACCCAACGGGGATTTATATATTACCACAGGCGATAATGTCAATCCATTTGAAGCTGATGGGTTTGCTCCTATTGATGAACGTCCTGGCCGCGCTTATTTCGATGCCCAGGGAACTTCTGGAAATACTCACGATCTTAGAGGCAAAATCTTACGTATACGCCCACAAGAAGATGGTAGCTACACCATTCCTGAAGGGAATCTATTTGCCACCGAAGAAGAGGGCTTACCTGAGGTGTACGTGATGGGTACTCGAAATCCATTCCGAATGGCAGTCAATAAATTAACCGGTGAGTTAGTTTGGGGAGATGTTGGTCCAGATGCCGGCGGTGATAATGGGGCAAGAGGTCCAAAGGGATACGATGAGTTTAACCGTACCAGTTCTGCTGGTAATTTTGGATGGCCCTTTTGTATTGCTGAAAATCTACCGTACCGCGAATACGATTTTGCCACAGGTAACTCAGGACCAGCCTATAATTGTGCCGAACCTATCAATAATTCACCGAATAATACCGGAGTTGATACCCTTCCACCCTCACAACCTGCTTGGATTGCCTACAACTATGGATTTACAGAAAAGTGGCCTCAATTAGGCGAAGGTCAACGAACTGCTATTGCAGGGGACTACTTTTACTATGACTCCACTTTAACTGAAACTGGGAGCCTACCTGAATACTATGATGGTTCCCTCTTTATTTTAGAATGGACCCGAAACTGGGTGAAAGAAGTCCGTTTTAATCAGGAAGGCGAACTATTTCAAATTAATCCATTTTTCCAAAGTGAGCCACTCATTCGCCCCATTGACATGCAGATCGGTCCTGACGGTGCAATGTATATTATAGAGTGGGGTACTGGATTTTTCGAGGATAACCAAGATGATCGTATAATAAAGATAGAATTCGCTCAAAATCTTGCTAATCGTAGCCCAACAGCTAGAGCCAGTGCAAACATACAAAGTGGATTAGCCCCATTAACAATTGAATTCCGAGGTGACGATTCTACTGATCCTGATGCCGATGATGTGCTCAGTTATTCTTGGGATTTCAATGGAGATCAAATAGAAGATGCAACGACTGCTATTACTACCCATACATACATTGAGAATGGAGAGTATCTAGCCACCCTAACCGTAAGTGATACCGAAGGTGCTTCATCTGTAGCTCAAATTCAAATTATTGTTGGTAATAGCGCACCAGAAGTAACTATAGTTAAACCAATACATGGCGGGTTTTATGAAGATTTTGACATAATTGACTATGAAGTCGAAGTAACGGATGCTGAGCAAGGTACTATTGGGGATGGCATTTCTTGTGAAGATATAGTAGTAGAACCATCTATAGGGCATGATGACCATGCTCATGGCACAGGACCAAGGAATGGATGTGAAGGAAACTTTGAAGCTGAAACTCATGGTGACGGTCCAGACAACGTCTTTTATGTCTTTGGTGCGACCTTTGAAGATGATGGTGCAGGATTAGGTAAAGGGTTAAAGGGGAGTGATGTCGTAGTGCTAAACATGAAACGTAAACAAGCACAACATGCAAATGAACTAATCGATCTTCAAACCGAAAATACAAGTGATTTTTTAGGTGGAGGACTAAACATTGGATGGTCTAAACCTAACTCTGCCCTTAAATATGAGAATATGAACTTGAGCAATATTGACTTTGCAACCATACGATATGCTTCTCAACCATATGCAGCCAACATTGAAATTAGAGCAAATGCTATTAATGGGGAGCTCTTAGGTACCATAGGAACTCAGTTAACAGGCGGTTGGCAAAATTTTGATTACTTCACTACTAGTCTTAAAAAAACTGAGGAATTACTAGATCTTTACTTTGTATTCAAAAGTAGTGATGGTAGTGATGGACTTGGCAATATAAATTTCATTGATTTTCATGGGAAAGGTGTTGCTTCAAGTAATCAAGACTCCTTAAGAGGATTAGCAGCTACCTATTACTCAAATTCAGATTTTACTGGAAAAAAATTCATCCGTAAAGATCCAATGATCGCTTTTAATTGGGGAGATAGAGGAGTAGATGAAAAAATAGGGAAAAGTGGATTTAGTGTACGATGGCAGGGTGAATTAAAGGTAGAAGGTTCGGGATCCTATAAATTTTATAGCGACCCTATAAATGGTGATGCTAGAATTTGGTTGAATGATGAACAAATTCTTACCGGCGGTACTTCGGAGACTGGGATTATTACTTTATCTGCAAATTCAACTTATAAAATTCAAGTTGAGTATAGCCATGATAATGGTGAAGCAGGTATGTTTTTACGCTGGAGCAGTTCAACACCAAAAAATGTTATACCAACAAATTCCCTAATCCCAGACTCAGAAATATTAAGCATAAGTAATGATATTGAAAATTTTGTCCCAAATGACTTATATCTAGCACAAAATTATCCCAATCCATTCAATCCAACTACCCAAATCAATTTTACTTTACCCTCTAGTGGAAAAGTGAATCTATCTGTGTTTAACATGTTAGGTCAAGAGGTTGAAACATTGGTAAATGAACAATTAGGGGCTGGATCCCATAGCCTAACCTTTGATGCAGCCGTTTATTCAAGTGGAGTTTATATATACAGATTAATCTATGATAGACATATATTAACTAAAAAATTACTTCTGGTAAAATAGTTCTGATTTGTTTGTAGTTTAAAATTTCTTTAAAAAATCAATATTTTCTTTCGTAACTATTTCAATTGGGAAGTAATTATTTGGCTCAATAGCATAGTTAAAAAAATGATTCTTATAAATTGTTTGTACTGCCATATAACCTTGCAGTTCAGGATTCTGATTTATAAGAATATCAATCTTATCACTCCTTAGTAAATACTCATTATCACTAGTTATATCATAACCAATAGTTAGATTTAACTTAGATAGATGATTAATTAGACTTACATAAAAAAAGGGCAACCAGATTGTCACTGATTGCCCTTTATTGAGCGGGAAACGAGATTCGAACTCGCGACCCCAACCTTGGCAAGGTTGTGCTCTACCACTGAGCTATTCCCGCCAAACCTTCCGTAGAAGGATGATAAATATAAGGCCATCTGCACCTCTTGAGCAAATCATTTTTTACAAAGAAATTTCAGATAGAGCATTTAAAAATCGGGCCATAAATTTACCTCTGTAAACTTTTTTCATATGGTTCATATCAGCAATGACCACTAAAAGCTTCTTACTCCGTGTACAAGCGACGTTTAATAGTCGGGGTACTGCCATGCCATTCTTAGTTTCGTCAAATGGACGCACGCTATAATCACGCCTTCTCCCATATTGAATTTCTGCGGTCATAATGGTATCTAAAATAATGGCCTCTTTCTCCCTACCCTGAAAGGTATGAATAGTCCCCACCTCTATACCAAGTGCCCCGGGTAAAATACTTTCCCTGAGCGCCGTACGATACTGGTATACGGAATACCGGAACGGTACTATTAAGCCAATTTGTGAGGCATCATATTTTTTCAGTAACCGTTCTACTGACTCCATCATAACGCGTTGATGAACCTCATTAACTGGCCTAAAACCACGCTCACTTTTGTCTTGTATGAGCTCGGGACTATATTTACCCGTGTTTACTAGCGCTACAGATGCTTGAAACCACGCATCCGATTCACCTGAATTCTCAGGTTGTAGTGTAAGATCTTCACTTTTAAGCCTACCCTCGTAAAATACCTTTGAAATGACCCCTGCCAAATCTGATTGAAGTCGATACTGAGTATCAAAAAAAGCGGTGTTGTTTGGATACTGATCGTGCCAATCAAAAAGTTGAGAGCTGTCTTTGGCGTCTGCAACCCAGGTGAATATATCTTGCTCTAGAAAGGTACGAGCCTCTATATCTTCAGTAATCGCTATGGGTGGTAATTGCATGGGGTCTCCAGTAATGACTACATGGGATTTTGCTTTTGACGCCATGACGAGCAAGAATGCCATGTTCGCCATGGATGCCTCATCCACGACTACCGTATCAAATTTTAGCCCGAAAAATAACTCCGAGGTGCATACTTTAGCCAAGGTAGTCGCCACCAAGTTTCTTTTTTTTAGTTCGTGACGTTCATTCACCGTTGAGAGCCGTTCTATTTCCTGTTCCAAAAATGCTCCCCCCCCAACATCATCAACCCGCTTAGCTAATTCTTGGCATTCTAGTTCTAATGTGTTGGGTATCGGCTCGTCGTTATCCATCAATTTATCCACCGCTTCTTGGGCTTTCTCATAACGGCGTAATAATGAATCCCATTGTCCAGCTCGAAGTTTACGCTCTTCCAGCTCTTTTTCCATTTGCGCTTCAAACGAATGTTTCTCTAATCGCTCGTCATCCAGCCAAGGATCTCCGAATCGTGAAACGGACGTGGAGTCTTGATGTAAGCCAATTTCCTTGATGGACTGTAGCACACTTAACAAGCTTACATCTACAGCCCTGTTAGTATTTGATACCATGAGTACTTTTTTACCCTGCCTAAGGTATTCCGCCACCATTCTACCTATACTTGCCGTCTTCCCAGTTCCAGGAGGCCCCCAAATATATAGTATGGGCTCACTCATAGCCAACTTTATGGCCTGCTGCTGCGAAGGATTAAAGCGTCCAAAATCCGCTGTTTGAATAGCTTGTTCATCGGAAAGTGGCCCCTTATCCAGATCTAACATCTGTTCTAATAACCCAAGATTTTGTTCCTCCCTCTTACTGCCTGCCATTTGCTCTTGTAGTATCTCCAATTGCTCTCGAAGCTTTATCCAGACAAAATCATTCTCCCATTCAACTTCTACCCGATCGATTTCTACACCAAAATCCTTATCAAATTCTATCCAAATGACTCCATCTTTGAACTCTAAAATTTCAACCGCTTTCCATCCTTCTTTATCTTGCTCTTTAGAACTACCCTTGTTTTGACCTTGAAAGCGCGCTTTAACCTGATCGGCAAAACGCAAACCTAGTTGATTGGTCTCAAAACCATATACATACTGCCCCCGGTCCGTTTTTTTTTGTCCATTGTAGAGCCACTCTCTAGAAGGCAGTGACCGAACTGCTTCTAGCTCACTATCGATCGCTTCCAAGGCTTGCAGGATTACCTTACTCAGGTCTTTATTTGCTTTGGACATAGGTTTTATTGCTCCCAAAGTTCGTTACGAATCATCTCAGCACTTCGATCAATTAATCTATAAGCCAATTTAAGACGGTTTTTTTCAGGAATTTTTTGCTCTACCAAACGAGCACTCTCAGGGGTATATAAAATTAAATCGGTATCCCTTACAAATAGAGGCAGTGATTTTCCGTATATGCTACCCGCAACAAATGAGCCATCAAAGGCTAAGGTGGGTTTGAGTTCATTGATGATTTTTGGGATGCTATCCTCCTGCGCGGTCACAAGTCCTATAGTTTGAAGACTTGCACGTTCGGTTACGGATAAAATTAGATCCGGATCGTAATGGTAAATAATCGGTATGACCAAGGTATGTTCCTGCAAAGGGCGAAACTGACTCATAAACCGTATGGGAATAAAAATCGCGTCATAAGTAGCTGCTTTTTCATACTCACTGACCAGAAGCTGTTCACTTTTCACCCCAACTTGAGTACGAATGGCCGTGGATAGCATCGATGCCATTTCTGCGTTTTCCCCCACACAAGCACAGCTTTGTATTCGATCGGGCCAATCCATATAGTCCAATTGCTCTTGAAACAACAACTCAATCTCAGCATCATCCAAACCATAACCCACCAACTCCTCAACGAGTGATTGTACTTTAGCACCCCCTACTTCCAACCGCTGCTCCTTATCCAACAGTGTTCTCTGGCGCATCACCAAAAAGCCTTTTCCTTTCTCACTTTTCAATAGGCCTTCCTCAGCCAAGGAGTGGTAGGCTTTGCGAACGGTATGAAAACTAGCCTCTAGCTGCCGACCCAGTTCTCGGGTAGATGGTAAAGCCTCCCCAACTTGAAATTGCTTGGTGGCAATCATTAACCTAATGCGATCGGCAATGTATTTAGCTGAGTTTTTCATGGATTTAACACCGAGCGGTACCCTACATTTTGCTGGCAGAGTTTATTGGTCTAATGGTTTTTGTTCTAACAGCTTATTGGTCTAACAGTTTTTTCCATTCGTCAATGAGCAATAAAGCCTGCATTGGACTGAGTTTATTTGGATCAATGGCCTCTAATTTGTTGCGTAGTTCTTCGAGAACAGGGTCCGTTGCAACAGTAAACAAGCTCATTTGATCGGTTTCGGCCAAAGGCTGAACCTTGTTAGATAGATGTTTTCCAGCGTCTTTCCTTACCTTAGTTTGGGCGATATTTTCAGAGCTGTCTTGAATCTCCAATCGTTGTCCTTCTAATTCCTCCAAAATGACCTGAGCTCTCTGTATTAATTCCTTGGGAAGCCCAGCCATGTTGGCCACTTGAATTCCGTAACTGTGATCAGCCCCACCACGAACGAGCTTTCGCAAAAACACTACTTTTCCCTCATGCTCACGCACCTGTACATTATAATTGATAATACGCTCATACATTGACTCAAGGGCATTTAATTCATGATAGTGAGTGGCAAATAAGGTCTTTGCTGCCACCGGTACATGATTATGAAGGTACTCGGCCAAAGCCCATGCAATACTTAATCCATCAAAGGTACTGGTTCCTCTTCCCACTTCATCAAGCAGAATGAGGGAGTGCTCGGTAGCATTATTTAGTATGTTGGCCGCCTCGTTCATCTCAACCAGGAAGGTACTTTCCCCTGCAGCTAAATTATCCGAGGCGCCGACCCTAGTAAAAATCTTATCAACCAAACCAATTCGAGCACGTTCAGCTGGCACATAACTCCCAATTTGAGCTAACAAGACAATGAGCCCCGTTTGACGGAGAATGATACTTTTACCTGCCATATTAGGGCCCGTGATGATCATAATTTGTTCATCTTGCTGATCCAAACGGATATCGTTGGGAATAAATGGTTCGCCCACCGGTAGGCTTCGTTCCACCACAGGATGCCGCCCTTTTATAATTTCGAGTGTACTACCTTGATCTAATTCTGGTTTTACATATCCATTGGTGAAAGCAATCTGTGCCAGTGACTGGTACACATCCAGGGTTGATATGACGGTAGCGATACGCTGAATACCATCTGCAAATTGTGCTATATGCTCTCGAACTTGTTCAAATAAATCGGCTTCTAACGCCTTACTTTTATCCTCAGCAGATAGAATCTTTTCCTCAATTTCTTTTAGCTCAGGTGTTATATATCGTTCGGCATTCACTAAGGTTTGTTTGCGTATAAAATGATCCGGCACCTTATCTTTATGGGCATTGGTTACTTCGATGTAATACCCAAACACCTTATTGTATCCAATTTTTAAGGTGGAAATGCCCACCTCTTGAGTGAGGGCATCTTTTATCTTAGCTATGTACTTTTTGCCATTTTGCGCAATATCTCTAAGCTCATCTAGCTCGGGATTCCAACCCGTTCTAATGATTCCACCATCTCGAATCGTTGCAGGTGGTTCATCGGCAATATGTTTTTCAATATAATCTACCCACTCCGAGCTATCAGGTAAACTTTGGAGCTCTTGACCTAAAGTATCGGATTCTAATTCTGCAGTGTGCGCCATTAATTCTGGGATCACCTGAAGAGAATAACCTAATTGCCGAATATCTCTAGCACTACACCGTCCGACACAAATTCTGGAAATTAGCCTTTCCAAATCACCTATTTTTTTTAATGATTCCCGAATATCAGTACGCACATTGCGCTGCTCAAAAAGTATTTCTACACGATTAAGTCGTAGTTGAATAGAATCTAACTTTTTGAGTGGGTGAGTTAACCAACGCCTAAGCAATCGCCCTCCCATAGGGGTTATCGTTTGATCCAAAACAGAAATTAGCGAGCCTTCTAATTTTCCTTCATGCATAGATGAACTAAGCTCGAGATTTCTCTTGGTAGAGGAATCCAAACTCATGTAATCACTTTGCTCATAGCGATACATCCTTCGGATATGCCCCATAACCCGCTTCTGGTTATCTTTTATGTATTGCAACAGTACGCCTGCTGCCCGTTGGGCTAGTTCCATGGACTCAACCCCAAAACCTTTAAGGGAATGGGTGTTGAAATGGGACAGAAGTTGATCTCTTGGATACTCTCCTTCATACATCCAAGAATCAGCCAAACTGATGTTCAGAAAGGAAAAACGTTCGTTTGCCCATTTCTTTTGAGAAGCTGCAATCACAAGCTCAGAAGGTTCAAACATCGATAAGATAGCGTCTATTTCTTGATCCTCACACTCCAAGGCCCCAAATTCTCCAGTAGATATATCGGCAAAAGCGCAGCCTAATGTTGTTCCTTCTTTATAAATGGAAAAAATGTAGTTGTTACGATTATGATTTAACACCTTTTCTGATAAACTCAGCCCTGGTGTAGTGATTTCAGTCACCTCTCGTTCTACAATTTTGCGCCCTGCTTTCTTAGCACTTTCAGGGTCTTCAGTTTGCTCACAAATAGCCACTTTGAATCCTTTGTTTACCAATTTGGGTAAGTAAGAATCGAGTGCATGAAAAGGAAACCCAGCTAATGGAGTCTGATCTCCACCATTATTTCGCTTGGTCAAGGTAATACCAAGTTCTCTACTGACCAGCTCTGCATCTGATCCAAACGTCTCATAAAAATCCCCGACCCGAAACAACAAAATGGTTTGGGGATGTTCCTCTTTAATCTGATTGTATTGCCTCATCAAAGGCGTTTGCTTTTTAGCGCTCATAGGAGGGGTGCTAACAAAATCTATTCAACAAATTGGTTCTATGCTATCGGTGAAACATACCAAACCCATGACTTAAAAACACAGCAAGCATACTCTATTTTTATGTCTGACTAGGAAGCGTAATGACTTTTAAAGGCTTTAATACTACTTTAGTATCAACATTCATTGAATTCTAGATTGTACCATGTCAAAAAATGGTTTACGCGCATATTGGAGTAGAGTTATAGAACTTGTTAAACAGGTTGATGTCATCTTTAATGCTTCTGCCGTTACGTTTAATTTATTTATTTGTGCAATCCCCTTCACCCTTATTCTCATATCAATCATTGGATATGTACTCTCTATTGATACAGCCTATATGGAGCTAGTGCGATACGGCACGGAACTACTCCCGGATATTACCTACGAACAAACAAATTCCGTTACTCTTGAAAGTGAACGTATCGTACAGACACTGTTAGCACCATTGATTCAAGGCAGAAATGTACTAGGTATCACGGGTATAATAATTATGCTTTTTTTCACCCAAAGTTTATTTCACAGCCTCAAACTTGTCCTGTTCAATGTTTTTGATATACAAAAGAGAAGTCATCCACTTAAAAGTATATTGGCAAATTTTTTAGGGCTTGGACTACTTGGTACGGTGTTTTTGTTTTTCAGTCTCTTAGTCTCTTTTGTTTCATTATTCGAATTGCGCACCATTGCCGTTCCATTAACCGAGATTGTCATCGAATTACCATGGGTTTATGAAGTACTCGATATGTTACTGCCCTTATTATTCACCTATATGCTCGCCTTTGTAATCTTTCGTTTCATGAGTGAACGGGAAATTTCTATATCTGACGCAATGCAAGGGGCCGCCTTGTTCACCGTACTATTTGAAAGTGCAAAACTACTATTAAGTCTCTATCTAAGTTATGCCATGTCGCGCTATGAATTCGTTTATCAAGGCTACACGGTTATCATTGTTCTGGCACTGTGGGTTTTCTACCTATCAGTTTTATTTGTACTTAGCGCAATACTATTACGCGCAAAAATTGACCGTCATAAAATAGTTTAATGTTAAACTATTTTCTATTTTTAATGAACGTTATAACACAATACTTGTTATAGTAGTAGGTTCGCTTGGAATTATGCGATTGCATCCTCCATTAACTTACGGCATGCTTTCTGCTTTTCCTCATGTGAACCTTACAACTGATTCACAAACCTATTCATTAAAAAACGATTCAGTATGAAAAAGAACCCTTTTTTTATTTTTACACTACTTATTTTTGGCGTTGCAAGTTTTGCCGCTACCCGTTACGCAGCATTATCTTGGACCGTAGATAAATCACATACCTCCATCACCTTTGAGGCCAAACACTTTTTTACGAGTGTTCCTGGCGCATTTGAGCAGTTTGATGCCGAAGTCAATTTTGATCCTGAGAATCTCGAAGAGTCCAGTATTAACGTACAGATCGATGTAAAATCCATCAATACCAAGAACGAACGACGGGATGGCCATTTGCAATCAGCTGATTTTTTCCAGTCTGATATATATCCATACATCACCTTTTCCAGTGAAAAAATAGTTTCTACAGGTGACAACAACTTCGAAGCCCATGGAACCCTGACCATCAAGGATGTAAGCACTGATTTTGTAATGCCTTTCACTCTATTAGGCATAATGAATAGCCCAAGGCAAGAAAACATATTGATAGCTGGATTTGAGTCTGAATTTTCACTCCTACGCAACGATTATAATGTAGGTGCTGGCGATTGGATTTCTGACGCGGTTGTTGCCGATGAAATTAAAGTAAAAATAGATGTAGAGGTAAAAGCACAGAAAAACTAAGTTTTTTGAAATTATTTTCAACTTAGTGGTGATAACCCATTATTTTAAGGCATTCCTTGCGCAGTGCCTTTTTTTTATTAATCGGAAAATTGTACTTTTCATCATGAACAAAAAGTATCTCATATTATTATTCTTGCTCGTAGTAGCCGCTGTTACTCGACTCTTCCCACATCCCTTAAATTTCGCGCCGATCGGTGCCATGGCTCTCGCTTCGGGGGCGTACTTTGGACGCAATGTATGGGGTTTTTTAGCACCTTTAGGAATTTACTGGCTGAGTGATTTATTGGTGAACAATATTTTATATGCTGAGTTTTACAATAGTTTTGTCTTGTTTACCCCAGGATTTGGGTGGTTGTATCTAAGTTTTGCCGCAATTATAGTCCTAGGTTCTATCATACTACATAAAGTTTCTGTACCTAGAGTACTTGGCGGCGCTGTGGGTGCTTCTGTACTGTTTTTTATCATCTCTAATTTTGGTGTTTGGCTATCTGACCCAGATTATCCACTTACCTGGAGCGGTTTAGTTCTATGCTACGAAATGGCCATCCCATTCTTTCGCAGCACCTTAGCCAGTGATTTATTGTACTCAGGAGCATTCTTTGGTCTTATGGAATGGGCTAGACGTTCATCTTATTTTTGGTCTTGGGGCGAAAAAACCGCCTAATTCCTCTTTTTTCTAAATTTACTACATGTTTGAGTTATTCTCTGATCAGCCGGTATACGATTACCCTACGCTTATAAATGTAGGTTATTCACTTATTTGGGCATTTGCCCTGTCCTCGCTTATTGCGATCACCCATCGTATCACCTATACAGGCCCAGAATACCCAAAACACTTATTTCAATCGTTAGCGCTTGGTTCTATCGTTGCAGCAATGGTTATGATGGCGATAGGTGACAGTTTAGCTCGTGGCCTTGGCGCATTTGGAGCCCTTGCCATGATTCGCTTCCGAACTAGAATTTCAGACCCAAGGAATATATTATTCATATTCGCCTCTCTAAGTAGTGGTCTTGCAGTAGGAGTGTATGGATTCACTATTGCTTTTGCGGGGACCATTTTATTTTGTGGGATGGCTCTGGTACTACACTTTACCAGTTTCACTACTCGAGGACAAATCAAGGCGGAACTGTCCATACGAATGATAGATGGGAATGCCCGTTCAAACGTACGTTCAACTTTGCAGTCGTTCACCCAACAGTATCATGAAAAAGGTACTTCACTACGTGATGAGCGCATCAATGCACGCTTTTCAATCGTTTTACCCTATCCAAACGACCATTTCCCACTATTGGAATCTCTTCGTGCCTTAGATGGAGTTGACCGTGTATCCATTTCTTACAATGAATCCATGGAAGAGATATAGGAGCAGCATATGGATCATAAACACTCTTTTTATTGGTTTGCTGGCATACTAATAGTCTCACTACTTCTCGTTAACACTCAATTCTTCAAGGGTAATACTTCTTTTTTAGGGGTCAGTTATTCCGATGCCTACACCATTAATTCTGACCGCGCGGCTACAGTAATCAAAACCTATGTAACTCCTGGCAAAACAATCTCCGCAGGCGACACATTAATTACTTTGTACAGTCCCGAGCTAGAATTGGACATAGAAAAATTACGCAAGGAACTCATGCTCATGGAGTCAGAGATCGATGAAAAGAGTGAATTACTGGAATCTGAACTCGCTTTATTTGATTCCGAAAAGCAACAAAGAGAACAAGAATTCAGTGCCGATATAAACCTGTTAACTCAACGTTTGACTCTTCAGAAGAAACTCAGCGGCAATGAAACAAGCTCCTCTGATGAATCCAATCAAAGCAACGAACTACAGCTACAAATTGAATCGCTGAAACAACAACTCTCCTTAGAATTACAAGCTATTGGTATTCGAGTGAATGATATAACCCAGGAACATCTGTTTGATGTATCCCAAATCCGTGCTCGCCAAGAATTAGCTCGGCAAGAGTTAGACTGGAAAGAGAGAATGGTGGATAATTTAACCCGTGTAGCTCAAGCAAACGGTGTTGTAGAACGAGTGTATGTAAAGCCTCAAGAACAGGTAGACTCTTTCACCCCTCTATTGTCACTAAATCCTCGTCACCCAACCTCCATAGTAGGTTATCTTGTCGGTCAAAAAGATAGAAATAAACAACTGGGTGATACCGTTCTGGTTCGGTCTTCCGAGCAATCAAGCCTAACAAGCACCGGGGTTATCACAGGCTTTGGTTCGGTAGTTGCCCTGCCTACCATTCTTCAAAACTCAAGCTCAATAACTACCTTTGGACTTGAGATATTCGTTGAAATTCCAGAGGATAATCCACTTCCGGTTGGCGAGAAAGTAATTATTGAGTAGTATGAAACGTATCATATTACTTATTGGAACCATACTCATTGTCTATATTTCCAGCACTCTAACACATGCCTCCCTATTAGTCTCGACATCTGGATTTGGTACTTCCATCCAAAAATCCACAACTTACATTAGCCCGTTAGACACACTGGATCGTCTCCGATTTATTCGACTTTCTTTGGAACACCAATCCATACAAAGTTTCCGAGAACAAGCTACCCTACTGGACCCCTCAAAAGTACAACCAGCGTTGTTGGAGGAAATTGAGTTTCGTATTTCAAATGATGAGTTTCAGCCTCAAGATCAACGCTATGATCTTCGATTTCGACCAACTAATCCCCTGATTAGAAAAAAAACAGAAAAGCTTTATCAAAACAGAAAATTACAGCTTCAGGCAGATGCATCAAAAGCGTTGGAAGAAGAAGTGCTTGAACGCTATGAACTCATTATTAATTGGGTAGCAACCCAACAGGCCCTGAACCTTGTAGAAGAACGAATAAGCCTTAATCAACAGCGCATTAGCTGGCTTAAACAGTATCCAGGAGCCGACTTTTTCGATGCAAAAAACTTTACAGAGGCCCATGCCGACGTGTTGAAGCTCTGGAGTGACAAGACCGATTTAGAACTCAAGATTGAAGACCTCTATCGTACTATTCGTTCTAAGATGGGTGATGACGCTATCGGTGAATTCATCATACCGTGGGAACAAGGCAACAATGTGCACGCCCAGGATATTCAAGCTCAGATACTCAATCCAGCAGATGAATCTCTATGGCAACCCCTTCAGGTCTATTTAGCCCAACTTGCCGTACAAGAAATACAAATAGAGCAGGACATAGAACGGGTTAATTTTGATGTGGGTTTTATTCAAACCGAATATTTTCCAAATAGAACGAACAAGAGTTTAGTGGGAATTTCAGCGGGCATTTCTCTACCCTTATTTCAACGAGATCGAGCTGAGTTAATGGATTTATCAATAGAAGAAAAAGAGCGTAGCCTAGAACTTATGGACGAGCAGAAACAATATACTCTTGAACAGTACTACTGGAAATCACATGTTCAGCTTCTTCTCAAAAAATACACAGAGTTGCAACATCTCTATGCCCAAATGAACCTTCAAGAAATGCAGCAGACCCTTCAAACATTAGATGATTATGAACCCCTAAAAGGTCTTGAATGGCAGGAGATGCAACTGGATTGGAAAGAAATCGACCAACAATGGTATATCGAATTAGTCAAAAGCTATATTGGTTATTTAAGTAGCACTGGACTTCTATCTAAAGAACCTATGATAGATTGGTTGGATGCTGAATCGTACTAATTTCATTAATACTGAGAAATCATGTCATCCCTACAACCTCCCCGATACCTTATCACTGGCGCAAGCTCTGGCATAGGGGAAGAACTTGCTCGCCAATTAGCTGAAAAAGGGTATACCGTTGGCTTGATAGCTCGTAGAAAAGAACGTTTAGTTGCTTTAAAGCAGGAACTCAAATATAAGCCAGGAAAGGTATTCATCTACGCTGTAGACCTTTCCAATGAGGCAGAAAGTACACAAGCATATAATAAACTACGCTCCGAGATGGGCGGACTCGATGGTATTATTTTAAATGCTGGTGTAGGCAGAGATGACCTTAAAGCTCCTTGGGAAACCGACGCTCAAACTATTGATATAAATGTACGTGCTTTTGCACATGGTCTTCACTGGGCCTTTGCGCACTTCCAAGAGCAAGGTCACGGCCATATCGTGGGTATGTCATCCATCGCATCTCATCTAGCCTCTGGACATGCTCCCGTGTATACAGCAAGTAAACACTTCGTATCAAATTATATGACTGGATTTCGGATGAAAGCGAATGCCTTAGAAATAAAGCTCGACATAACCGATATACGACCCGGTTATGTGGTCTCGGAAATGACCCGAGACAATCCTCACACTTTTTGGATGGCTTCTACTCAGAGGGCGGTTGAGATGATGATTAAAGGCATTGAAAAGAAGAAAAAGCGAATCTACATCACTAAACGATGGCGTCTTTTGGCGGAGCTTGCCGATTTGATTCCCTATTTCATTTGGAATCGGCTGTCTTTTTAGAACGTCGACAACGCTCACTACAATATCTAACTTGCTCCCAGTCTTTTTTCCACTTCTTTCGCCAGGTGAACGGCCGTTCACAAACCGGACAAATTTTAGTTGGTAGCTCTGATTTCTTCAACCCGAGAAAAATTAATCTTCGTGGTCTTGCTGCTTTTTACGTGCGCTAATTTTCATTTTCGCAAGTTCACGCTTATTTAACGTTTTAATACGGTTTTCATTTACATGCCTAGCTACCATATACACCTCGTCTAAATAGCTACGCCAAGTATCGGAAAACAAACTTCTCGTAATTTCTGAAATGTTTGATTTCACGCTTTTGTAATCCAAGGGATGTTCTGTTTTAGGTTTTTTCCCAGGGATCAGATACAATTTATGCTCTCTTTCTGATTTCTTCATAACTCTTTTCTAAATCTATAATAGGTGCTACAAACATTGATTGATTGTGTATGTAAGGCTCATGACGTAACGATAAAGGCACCTTTTTTAATTCCCTACACCACAACATAACATATTCTCCCGAGGAATCGTAACGATTTGCCTGTAATTCAATGTTAAAAAATCTGCTCCTTGGATCATGGCCTAGTGTGGCATTATACATCCAATTTCCATAATTAGATGCCGGATCGTAATCCAGTAACATGGACTCAAAATATTCAGCTCCCCAACGCCAATCCATGTTCAGATTCTGCGTAAAAAAACTAGCCACATTTTGTCGTCCTCGATTACTCATGAAACCCGTTGTAGCCAATTCACGCATATTGGCATCCATAAATGAAAAACCCGTTCGACCCGAAATCCAAGCTTCAAAATAATCCTTATTGTTTTGATACTCTCGAACATTTGATTGTATCCCGCCTTTGGCAAACCACTTTCGGCCGTATTTTAATGCAGCGAACCGGAAAAAATCTCTCCATAACAACTCAAAAATTACCCAATAGGTTGAGTCATTCTTGGTTCGTTGGCCCTCATAGCTATGTATTTCGCTGGCAATCATGCGTGCAGACAAATTCCCATTAGCCAACCAGGGCGAAAACTTGGTCGAATAATCCGTCCCTATCAACCCATTTCTTGTTTTTTTATATGTCGCTACTAAATCTGTTTGCCACAAATAGTAGTCTAATCTTGCTAAGCCTGCCTCTTCCCCACCTTTGAATGACTGTTCCCATTTAGTTTTTAGCGTATCGAGCTCGTCCGCTAGATCCGCCACTGGATTAATAGGAGCAAGCCCCATGGTTTCTATTTCTTGTAATTGTTGGTCTGTATTTTCACGTTCAGCAAAAACCGAAAGAGCAAAGAGATCTTCCCCCCAATCGTGTTTTTGAAACCCAATGGCTTTGTTAGGGGTAGGTACCGGTTCGGGTATGGAGGCATATTTTTCTACTTTATTTCGAAAAGAACTAAACCCGTTCGGTACATTTTCCAATGTGAAAGGAAGATTTTCCGGATCCATTAGTGTGCCCGTCCAAAATCCTTCCCATTGAGCTGAAGAAAGTTCATAAGCTAATGCTGCTTCAATTTGTGTTTCCTCAAACGCATATTCGTGCGAAAAAAAGAGTTTGGCATGTGGTATTGACTTGAGCAATTTTGGGAAAAGTTCTTCCGGCTTGGCATTTAAGATGAGTAAATCTAAGCCGATACTTTCTAACTGTGTGCGTAGATTCTCTAGAGATTCACGTAAAAATCGTCTTCTATGAGTCCCCATTCTAGCTAAGCCAAAGGAGCTAGCCTGAAATGTTCTTGGATCTAAGAGGTAGATAGGTTGAACCAAACCTTGTTTGATGGCGGCATGTAAACATGGATTATCATGGATTCTGAGATCGTTTCTAAACCAAACAAAGATTGGATTTTGTTGATGATCAGCACTCATAGATGGCTTGGATTAGGTGGTCTGAGTTATGACGAAAAAATCTAGACACTTTCCTCATCATATTGCTCATTATAATTTCTTTACATAACAAAACGAGAAGCACGCACAGGTTGTTCCCGTAGTCCTTATCTTTCATAAAAAAAAATATGCAAAAAGTCGTACGTATAGCCGGTGACGGTATTGGAATTGAAATAACAGAAGCGGTCAGCACTATTCTAGAACAAGCAGGTGCTCAAATAGAATGGATAGATGCCCGTGCAGGACTTGGAGCCTATGAAGAATTAGGAAGTCCACTTCCCGATGAAACAGTTGCTGCAATACGAGAGTACAAAGTACTGTTGAAAGGTCCGCTTACGACTCCAGTAGGCACCGGTTTTCGCTCTGTAAATGTAGCTCTTCGGCAACATTTCGATTTATTTGCCAACATTCGCCCCGCACGGACCCTTCCTAGCATTGATAGTCCCTTTAAGCAGGTTGATATGGTTATCTTCCGGGAAAATACTCAAGGCCTTTATATTGGTAAAGAGCACTGGGTAGATGAGGACAAAAAAACCCATGCCGAAAGTATTGCCGTTGTTACGGAGCAGGCTAGTGAGCGTATCATTCGGGCTGCTTTTGAATATGCCATCACCCATGATCGCCAAAAAGTAAGTTTGGTACACAAAGCAAACATTCTAAAGTTCACTACCGGCCTATTTTTGGAGGTGGGTAAACGTGTGGCCAAAGAGTTTGGCAGCATTGAATTTGAAGACTTAATCGTAGATAATATGGCCATGCAAATGGTGATGAGACCCGAACGCTTCGATGTGGTGGTAACCACTAACTTGTTCGGTGATATTCTTTCTGATTTGGCTTCGGGTTTGGTGGGTGGATTGGGTGTTACCGGCGCGGCAAATATGGGGGATGAACAGGCGATGTTCGAAGCCGTCCATGGTTCTGCACCAGATATAGCGGGTCAAGGAAAAGCCAATCCAATGGCGTTATTATTCTCCTCTCTAATGCTTTTAGAGCATATAGGACAAAACAAGGTCGCCAACAACATTAGCAAAGCTATCTATAAGACTCTAGTAGAAAAGAAAGTGTACTGTACCCCAGACATTGGTGGTAAGGGGACTACACAAACCTTCACCCAAGCGGTCATTGATAACCTTTAGAGCAGCGCGTTAAGCCCTGTATTTATTAGTGATATTAGCAAGCTAAATATCGCTGCCCAAGTAAAACTACGAATTCGAAGACCATCAACCAGTTTATCAATAAGCATGATCAAGGCCGCGTTAATAACAAGCATAAATAAGCCTAAAGTCAATACGATGAAAGGGATGCTTAGTACGACTAAAATGGGTTTTAGCAGTACATTAACAAATGATAGACCTAAGGCAACGCCCAAAGCAGTCCAATAACTGCGGATTTCCACTCCATCTAAGAGACGAGCGGATATAAATACTGCCAGGCTAAGAACTAGAAAGTTTACCATGATATTTCCTCTTTATGTTTCTAGAGTATACGAAAGAGTGCCGCTATTGTTGGAGTCTTATCGGACTGATTTGCACAAATTTGAAGAAGCTATGAATTAATGTTTTTTCGCTAAATTCTGTATGTTAGGAGATGTTCTGAGTGTCATGTAAAATTAGATCTTAATAAACTAGTACCATCGTTGAATTATATACTTAAAGCATTCGAAGAACTTACTGCCCTAGAGAGCATGCGTATATACCGGCTTCGCCAACAGGTATTTATGCTAGAGCAAGAATGTTTATACCCCGATATTGACGGCCTAGACCCTTCCTGTTTTCACCTGTTAGGTATGCAGGTAGAACAACTTATTTCGTACTTAAGAATAGTTCCCCCTGGACATCATTTTAAGGAACCAGCACTCGGAAGAATTATAGTAACTCCAGAATATCGAGGTGGGAATCCTGGCCTTGAACTCATTCGAAAGGGTATACAACTATGCCGTAAAACCTATCCAAATGAGGCTATATCCATCGAAGCTCAGTTCCCATTACAGACTTATTATGAGCAATTTGGCTTCGTTGCTTTAGGTTCAGTGTACCAGGTAGATAACATTCCCCACATTCATATGAAACTTAAGGCATTCTTAAGCTAAAGACTATTCTATAGCATAGATGTTAAACTACAGAAGAGCATTAAGATTATTATGATTGGTTAATCTCTCACAAATGATTATTTTTAAATCAAACTAATTAATTTAACACAAATGAATTTCAAGTCAATCAGCTTATTTATTTTAATTCTTACCCTATATGCTTGTCAACAACCGAGTGACGAGATAATACGTGAATATCCCACTTCACTTTTGAACTCTACTTCTTTCTTAGATTCGGTTACTACAGCCATTGATGGAAATAAACTTAGTGCACCATTTGATGAGAATACTGTAATTAACGGGTGGACAATTTTTATAGCCCCAGGTGACACCCAAGCATTTCACGATCACAATACAAACATGTTTTATTTTGTATTTGAAGGTAGTTTAGTGGAAGAGACTATAGACGGTGAAAAAAGAACATTCAATGTAGGTGATGGGGCTATTTCAGCAACAAACGAATGCCATATGAACTATAGCATAGATTCTGATACGGCAAAAGTGTTACTAGTAATGATTGGTATTGATAATATCAATCCTACAAAACCCTGTCAGTAATAAGATTTTTATTGATTTGTCTGTCCTTCTGCAATAAATATTTGCTTGTTTCTTATTGATTCTTACTCCACTGTCACCGATTTGGCCAAATTACGAGGCTGATCCACATCACACCCTCTATTTAACGCTATATAGTAGGATAATAATTGAAGTGGAATAACGCTTAATAAAGGACTTAGTTCATCCATTGTTGTAGGGATTTCAACCACAAATTCAGCAAGATTTTTCACCTCTTCATGCGAGGAATTGACCACTGCTATAATTCGACCTTTTCGCGCTCTCACTTCCTCTACGTTACTTACCATTTTTTCGTTCGTATGATTAGTCGCAGAGATAATCACTACAGGCATCATTTCATCAATTAAGGCAATAGGTCCGTGTTTCATTTCTGCTGCAGGGTAGCCTTCGGCATGTATGTAGGAAATCTCCTTGAGCTTCAACGCCCCTTCCAATGCAACTGGAAAATTATACGATCGGCCCAAGTACAAAAAGTTAGGAGCATAGGTAAATAGCTGTGAAATGCGTTCTATTTCCTCGTGTTGATCCAATATTTCTTGGACTTTAGTAGGTATTTGACTTAGTGCTTTGATGAGCTCATCGGCTTTCTTTGCCGTAATGGTTTCCCGGTACAGAGCTAGCTGTATGGCCATCATAGTTAACACGGTAACTTGCCCAGTAAAAGCTTTAGTAGAAGCGACACCGATTTCAGGCCCTGTATGTAGGTATACTCCTGCGTCAGTTTCTCTAGCAATGGTAGAACCCACTACATTTACCACACCAAGTACGGTAGCCCCTTTTGATTTTGCTTCCCGTAACGCAGCTAAGGTATCGGCTGTTTCCCCACTTTGTGAGATCACAATCACAATATCATCGGGATAAATGAGTGGGTTTTTATACCGAAACTCTGAAGCGTATTCCACCTCTATGGGTATTTGAGCCAAATCCTCGAACAAATACTCGGCCACAAGACCCGAATGCCAGGATGTACCACATGCAGCAATAATAATGCGCCGTGCCCCATGTAATTTATCCATAACGTCGGTTAAGCCACCTAGCACTATTTTACCCTTCTCTGGTTGAATCCGCCCTCGAAGCGAATCGCCAATAGTTTTTGGCTGCTCAAAAATTTCTTTAAGCATAAAGAAAGGATATCCACCCTTTTCTATTTCTTCTAGACTCATTTGAAGCTCGTGCACTTTTTTATCCATTAACACGTAAGAATTATCTTGTACTTCGTAGCTATCTCGCCTAATTACCGCCGTCTCATTATCATCTAAATAGACCACCTTATCGGTATATTCTGCGACCGCGGAAGCGTCACTGGCAACAATCATTTCGTTGTCTCCAACCCCTAGTAACAAAGGCGAACCTCGTCTGGCTACCACCATCAAATCTGGGAAATCTTCATGCAATACCGCTATTCCATAGGTTCCATTTACTTGCCGTGTAGCCAATTGAACCGCTTTTTCCAGACTTAGCACTTCAGGGTCTTTATAAAATTGTTCAATCAACTTAGCCATTATTTCCGTGTCTGTATCGGAGTAAAAAACATGCCCTTGAGATTGAAGTTGCACCTTCAATGCCGTGTAATTTTCAATAATCCCGTTATGTACAACGGCTATTTTACCATTGGTTGATGTATGAGGATGTGAGTTAACATCATTGGGCTCTCCGTGTGTAGCCCATCTAGTATGCCCAATACCTATTTCAGCCTTATCGGATGTTGAAAGCATAGCCTCTAATTTGGCGACCTTGCCCTTACATTTAGTAACCTTCAATGCATCCTGGATAACGGCAACCCCGGCTGAATCGTAGCCCCTGTATTCAAGGCGTTTTAATCCTTTGACCACCACATCTTGGGCGCTTCGCGCACCAATGTACCCAACTATTCCACACATAAAGCTTTAGATTTATTAATTAATACCAGTAATTTAGCAATTTAGCTTAAAATATGACTATTATGGTTAAATAGTAATTTATGAATCAATAAAGATAAAAAGAGACTATGCAGCTGTGTTTTTTTTCCGATGTGGAAGGCCAGCGGTTTGATCCTTTAACACTTACGCGTCCAGTAGAAGACTTGCGGGTTGGTATCTTAACCGTTCAAGACAAATGGGAGCAGTGGTTACATCTAACCACCAAAGCTCGAATTTGCAGACCTTATCTAACACCATTATACAACGACAGCACTATTCAACCAGACCACGATTGTCTGTGGATTAACGCCCGTTTTTTACCCGATCATTCGCTTACAGAGCAGTTAAAAAGCCTTCTTACAGGACAGGCCCTTACCTACTCGACTGCCAATCGTGACGGTACAGAGGCTGAAAACTCAGAACTTGTTGCGGTTGTGTTATCGGGACAACAAAGCCTCGATTGCCAATTGGAATGTGAAGGTATCAATGATCCTGCACACTGGGTTCAGGCACTATTGAGTGCCTCAGAAAGTTCAAAAAAATATACTGGAAAAGCTAAAAAGCTAGATTATTTGTGGGATTTATTACAATTCAATAGCAGCGAAATTGAAGCTGATTTTGGACTAATCTCCCTACCTACTGTTGAAGAACATGACCTGAGGACCAACCTCCACGTCATGCATCCGGAACGGATTTTCGTACATCCATCGGCCCATTTGGAACCTGGTGTTATTTTGGTGGCGGAAGATGGCCCCATTTATATCGGAGCAGGAGCAACCATTGAAGCCGGTAGTATTTTAAAGGGTCCACTAGCTATTTGCGAGGGTGCCGTTACAAAAATGGGATGTCGAATTTATGGCGGTACAACCATAGGACCTGTGAGTAAAGTAGGTGGAGAGGTTTCTAATACCATCTTCCATTCCTACTCCAATAAAGCACATGATGGTTACATGGGTAATTCCTTGGTTGGGCAATGGTGCAATATGGGTGCTGACAGTAATATATCCAATCTAAAGACCAATTATGGGCTCATATATTTAGAAGATTGGAATACTCGACAAGCCTATGACATTGGTTTTCAATTCTTTGGTTCAGTCTTAGGTGATCATTCCAAAACAGCCATTAACGCCATGTTAAATACTGGAACCATGTGTGGGGTATGCTCAAATATCTTTTTATCACAGTTTACTCCTAAACACATACCCTCCTTTAGTTGGCTCACAGATGCTGGAAATAGTACCTATCGGTTCGATAAAGCCGTGGAAGCCATGAAAGCGATGATGGCTAGGCGTGACATTGAATTTAAACCAGGCTACCAAAACATGATGAAGTATCTGTTTGACCAGGCCACACTGAATGATTGTTAAAGTACTCGCCTCGCAGTCAAATAACGCACAGTCCAATAACGAGCATTTAGATCAGATATCATGACCCCTCCTGTCGTACCCGCGTGTAAAAAGTGTCGCCTGTCAACCATTACGCCCACATGATAGGTGGTTGGTCCTGTTTTAAAAAAGACCAAATCACCTAAATCTACCTGTTTGCGCCGTATTTTCTTTCCCACCTTCATCTGTTCTAAGGTTGTGCGAGGTAGTTTTTCGCCCAAATAATCATCAAATATCACCTGCATAAAGGCAGAACAATCAACTCCTTTAAGGGTGGTTCCACCCCATTGATAAGGAGTTCCTCTCCATTCGGTGTATGCTCGCTTCAACCGGTTGAACGTTCGCACTTCTGCTAAACCTGCAGACCGGCTCATGGTGGGAATAAAACGTTCTGATGGCTCACTAGCCGCATGTGTGGTTACACTGTTAGTACTACCACAAGCACCTAGAAATAAACTTACTGTGATCAATAATAGTAGTGCAGAAAACTTCAAACGATTTAGTACCATATTTGGGTTAGCAGTAGATGACGTACTAATTTAGTAAATTATATGTATAACCTAACTTCTGCAACAGACTATGCCAATGCAACTTTTAGTGAATATTGATCATATTGCTACACTCCGCAACGCCCGGGGTGAAGGCTATCCGGTACCTGCACAGGCCGCCCAAATTTGCGAAAAAGCAGGCGCTGCTGGAATCGTCTTTCACTTGAGAGGAGATCGTCGTCATATCATGGACCACGATTTAAGTGAACTCAAGGAATCAGTACAAGGGGTTTTGGATTTTGAGATGGCCGCCACTGAGGAAATGATCGCCTTACTGCATCAAGTACAACCCGACATATGCACCTTGGTTCCAGAAGGTCGGGAAGAACTAACCACCGAAGGCGGATTGCATTTAGCAGCGGTCTTTGAAGACTTTAAAACGCGTGTATTTCCAGCCATTCGTAACGGTGCTGCCGGTTCGAAGGTTGAAATAAGTTTATTCGTAGACCCCAATCCAGACGATATTCAGGGGGCTATAGAACTAGGTAGTGACGCCATCGAGCTACACACCGGAACCTACGCCAACGCCTCCACCCCATCCGCCGCACAGGCAGAACTAGACCGCCTAGCAACGGCCGCTAAAATGGCGCACGCTGCCGGGCTTAAAGTTAACGCCGGCCATGGCTTAAACCAAAAAAACCTAACCCCCTTTCTTCGCGCCGTCCCACATCTAGCCGATATTAGCATAGGACATGCACTCATAAGCGAAGCTGTTTTTCATGGCTTAGCCAACACAGTTCAAGCCTATATGACCATTATAGAACAGGTAAAAGAGGAACAGCGCTAATGAGTACCACTCATTTTTCTGGATACGCCGCTATTCTAGGACGACCTAATGCCGGTAAATCCACCCTTATGAATGCTCTCCTTGGAAGTAAACTTTCCATCGCCACACATAAAGCACAGACGACCCGCCATCAAATCATGGGGATCTATAGTGAGGAAGATTGCCAAATCATTTTTTTAGATACTCCAGGGATTATCCAGCCCAAATACGAACTTCAAAAAGCGATGATGCGCTTTGTTGAAAAGGCCGAAAAAGAAGCGGATGTTATGCTCTTATTGGTTGATCTTAAGCGTTGTTTTATACAGCAGGAACGGGACAGAAAAAATGCCCCAAACGCCCCTACTGAATTGGTTGATCACGAATTATTAGGACACATCCGATCCCAGCACAAACCTGTTATATTGGTATTGAATAAGATGGATACGGTGTCCGAGGAATGGTTGAAAAAAGTGCAAGAAGCATATGAAGAGGCCTTCACTTTTGCTGGAATTCAAGCCATATCGGCGCTCGAACAGCACGGCATACCGGCCTTAATCGATCAACTCAAAACCAAGCTACCCAAAGGCCCCGCTTTTTATCCAAAGGATGAGTTAAGCGAGCATCCCCTCCGATTTTTTGTATCTGAATTCATTCGCGAACAGTTGTTTTTAAATTATCATGAAGAATTACCGTACTCAGCTACCATCGAAATATTAGAGTATCAGGAATCGCCTGAAATTGATCGAATCATGGCCGATATCGTGGTCAATAGAAATTCTCAAAAAGGCATGATTATAGGAAAAAAAGGGGCTGCTATAAAGCAATTAGGTATTCAGTCCCGTGCAAGTATTGAATCTTTTTTAGATAAGCAAGTACACTTGGAATTACACGTGAAAGTACGAGAAAAATGGCGAGAAAAAGAACATATGGTCCGTAATTTAGGATACAGAGAATAATTTTTTCGTTAGCTCTTGCATCAAAAGTAGAACAGTGTTAGTATTATAGCTCAAGCTCATTAAGCTTGTATGTTCTTTAAAAGTTTAGCTTCTCATTACGAAAGGCGGAGGGATCAGGCCCTGTGAAGCCTTGGCAACCGGCTATATATGTCACTCGACGGCGAGCACATGTATAGACAAGGTGCCACATCCTGCTTTGTGATTGATTTGTTCAATCCAAAGAAAGATGAGTTCGATCCGCTTATAGTTAAGCCTTGTTCGAATTCATCCGAGCAAGGCTTTTTTCGTTTCATACACGATGTTAATGACTCACAAGTAACATTCATTTATCTAATACGAATAACTATGAGTACTTTATCAGAACGTAACTTACGTTTCGAAACCAAACAATTACACGCTGGGCAACAGCCCGATCCAACCACCGGTTCGCGGGCGGTTCCCATCTACCAAACTACCTCGTATACCTTTAAGGATACCGATCATGCAGCCAATCTGTTTGGACTAAAAGAATTCGGGAATATTTATACCCGAATTATGAATCCCACTACCGATGTATTTGAGCAAAGAATTGCAGCATTGGAAGGTGGGGCTGCGGCTGTGGCTACGGCCTCTGGCCAATCAGCTCAGTTTTTAGCGATCACCACCATAGCCCAAGCAGGGGATAACATTTTATCTACCCAAAACCTTTATGGTGGAACCTACAATCAGTTCAAGGTTACTCTTCCACGCTTAGGCATTCAGGTTCGTTTTGCTGAAGAAGATACCGTAGAAGCCTTTGAACAATTAATCGATGACGATACCAAGGCCATCTATGTGGAATCTATAGGTAACCCCAGAGGAAATGTGGCCGACTTTGAAGGACTTGCACAGCTTGGACAAAAATACGGTATCGCTTTGGTTGTTGATAATACCTTTGGTGCTGGCGGGGCCCTGGTACAACCTATTGCCCATGGAGCCAATATTGTAACTGAGTCAGCTACTAAATGGATTGGAGGTCACGGCACCTCAGTTGGTGGAGTAATAGTAGATGCAGGTAATTTTAATTGGGGGAATGGTCGTTATCCTTTGTTCACTGATCCAGCTCCAGGATACCATGGAATCAATTTCTGGGAAATATTTGGCTCGGACGGTCCTTTTGGGAACATAGCCCTTGCCATCCGCGCACGGGTAGAAGGACTACGAGACGTTGGTCCTGCCCTCTCACCTTTCAATAGCTTTTTGCTGTTGCAAGGCTTGGAAACCTTATCCTTAAGAGTAGAACGACATACCTCAAATGCGCTGGCTCTGGCGAATTTCCTACACCAACACGATAAAATTGCTTGGGTAAATTATAATGGATTAGAAGACCACCCCTACCACGAACGAGCAAAAAAGTATCTTAAAAATGGCCAGTTTGGAACACTATTCACCTTTGGTGTAAAAGGAGGTTATGAAGCGGCTAAAACCTTCATAAATGAGATACAATTAGCCAGTCACCTAGCTAATGTTGGGGATGCTAAAACCTTGGTTATTCACCCATCGTCCACTACCCACCAGCAACTCAGTGAAGCCGAACAGCAAGCCAGTGGAGTTAGCTCTGATCTCATTAGAGTGTCCGTAGGTATCGAGCACATTGACGACATAAAAGAAGACTTTGATTTAGCGTTAGCGAAGATTTAACTCCTCTTAATCCAATTGCCCCGTTGGCTTTCAAAACAGACGTAGAAGAATGAGTATCCAGAAGACATTACTTGTATCCGAAACATACACGACCGAATCCGGTTTTGTTTTTAACGAGTTTGAACTCGGCTATCATAGCTGGGGCAGCTTGAACGAGAATGCTGATAATGTGGTACTCATTTTTCATGCGTTAACGGGAGATAGCAACGCTGAGGATTGGTTTCACGGTTTTTTTACCCAGGAAAGTCCTATTGATTTAGATCAGCACTATGTTCTATGCATCAATACCCCAGGTAGTTGTTATGGCTCTACCGGACCTCAAAGCCGGAACCCTCAAACCCAAAAAGCCTATGGTCCCGATTTCCCTGTGCTGAGCATACGAGATATCGTTCGAATGGAACAACATCTACTGAATCACCTCCAAATTAATTCCATCCAATGTGCAATTGGAGGGTCGATGGGCGGGATGATTGCTCTAGAATTTGCCCACATAGACCCTAGAATTCAACGTGCTTTCTTGATGGCGATGGGTAAAGCACACACAGCCTGGTCCATCGGACTTAGTCATTTACAAAGACAAGCTATATACCAGGATCCACACTGGAAGGAAGGTGGGTATACTGCTGAAACGGCACCAAGCCAGGGACTTTCTTTGGCGCGGCAAATTGGCATGATGACCTATCGCTCTCCTGAGAATTATGAAGCCAAGTTCGGCAGAGATATCCGTGAGATTACCAAATACCCCTACTACCAGGTCGAATCCTACCTAGATTATCAAGGGCAGAAACTCAATAAACGATTCGATGCACTTGTTTATGAGCGACTCACTCGATCTATGGATACCCATGATATATCCAGAGATCGTGGTAGTTTTAAAGAAGTGGCCAAACAGCTAACGATCCCCATTCATGTGGTTGGTATACTATCCGACGCTTTGTATCCTATTTCTGAGCAAAAGGATCTGGCCCAACTCTTGCCCAATGGCCAATTTACGGCACTGGATTCCCCCTATGGCCATGATGCCTTTTTAATCGAATTTGATCAGCTCACCCACATATTGTCCCGTTTTCTAGCGACTACCTAGGAAGGTAGATTTTCTAGAACGGTTACCTAAGAATTTGCAAACATATTCCAGAGACTATTCATAGATAGTTGTCTCATTTTTTATGGCTATCCCATCCCTGCTTTTCTGTCTCAACTGTTTCACTTCAACTGCTTGATTCCTGCCTTTTCTGCCTTTTCCTTTTCAATGAATACCATCAAGAAATACTCAGTAATAGACCCATCAACAGATTTTTCACCACGTTCTCCCACCAAAATTACACCTTATATATAGGGCCTAATTACATCGGTTTGGTATTTTTTTTACTTCTCAGTGTTTTTTTCTTGACAGATTATAGAAAATTAGGGTACATTGTGGGGTAAAGTGGGAGATAGTGGGGACTTTCTCTCACCCAAAAAAAAGCAATCATAATTCCACGTTTAGTCACCTTGCATAGTTTCAAAGGTCAATACGAGCATAGTATAGATGCAAAAGGCCGCATAGCCTTCCCGGCTAAAATGCGAAAAGTGTTGAGTCCAGACGCTCAAGAACGCTTCGTGGTGGTGCGTGGATTAGAAACCTGTCTTTATTTATACCCCGAAAACGAGTGGCGTGACGTGGAAGACGCCCTCTCTAAGGCCAATAATTTTACCCGAGCTGGCCGAATTGCCAAACGGAACTTCTTACGCTACGCCGAAGACGCCGCTTTGGACAAACAACATCGTATTGCTCTCCCCACTGAGCATACCAACTATGCCCAAATCGATGGAAAAGCTATTTTCATTGGTATGGGGCAATACATCGAGATTTGGTCTCCCGACGTCCTCGAAAAAGTGGATGTCGATTTAGATCCCGATACTTTTGAAGCCATTTTTGAACAAGTAATGGGAGGCGGATCCGGGTCCGATGGTGAATAATATGACTACATATTATGAACATACACCGGTAATGCTCCAAGAATGCATTGAGCATTTAATTACCGACCCTAACGGCAGCTATATTGACGCGACCTTGGGTGGTGGTGGCCATACCTTAGCTATATTGGAGAAATTAGGTCCACAAGCCAGGGTTTTTGGAGTAGATCAAGACCAACAAGCTATTGATGCAGCAAGCCAGCGTATTGGGGAAGATTCCAGATGCACGATTTTAAAAGGAAACTTCGGCTACCTATCCACTCTTTTACCTCCCCCCTTTAAAGGTCAGGTAGCCGGAATCCTTTTGGATTTAGGAGTATCCACACATCAACTCAAAGAAGCTGATAGAGGATTTAGTTTTCAGCAAGAAGGTCCCCTTGACATGAGAATGGGTACCTATACAGGCCTTACCGCGTATGATGTAGTGAATACCTACGATTACGAACGACTAAGAGATCTCATATTTCATTATGGAGAAGAACGCGGTAGTCGGAAAATTGCCCAAAGTATCATTGACGCCCGTCCAATAGAAAGTACTCAAGAGCTCTCCACTATTATTAGTGAACAAGTACCCCCTAAGTTTAGAATAAAAAGCTTGGCTAGAGTATTCCAGGCTATTCGTATTGAGGTAAATCAGGAATTAGATGTGCTAAAGCAAGTCTTACAACAAGGACTTGAGCTATTGGCCCCGGGTGGTAGAATGGTGGTTATGAGCTATCACTCACTCGAAGATCGGTTGGTTAAAAACTTCATGAAAAGTGGAAATTTTGAAGGGATCATCGAAAAAGATTTTTATGGTAACCCTGTCTGTCCCCTAACGCCCATCAACCGGCAGGTAATTACCCCGAACGATCAAGAAATTGATCGAAACCCAGCCTCTCGAAGTGCCAAACTTAGAGTAGCTGAAAAAGTAGGAGACCCTGGCTCATGATGGTATCGTCCCCCCTGCATAGGCAGAACGTGAAGCCAAACCTCCGAAAAGTCAATTCCACTGATTCCATACCATCTCCATCTCAAAAAACCAGTAAAAAAGTTAGCCAAGGAACTGGAATCAAGTTATCGGCTTTCAAACCTACCAAAATTATTGCCTTCACTCTGGTAGCAGCAATTTTTGGTTTTATCTATTTAACGCATGTATTCGCTACCCAGGAGCTCCTTGGTCAGGTTCAACAGCTCCAAAGAGAATACGAACAGACCCAGCAAGTGCATGATGAGCTAAAACTTAGACACGATCGGATGACAGGCCCTGCAAATATTTATCGTAAGGCCAGAGAATTGGGCTTTATCAATGCTGGACCAGCCGACCAAATATTGGAGGGCCAATAAATGCAGGAATTTAGAGGTGCCATAATGGGTCGGATGTTTGTTATGCTGGGTATCCTATTTTTACTACCGGCGGCATTATTGGTTCAATTGGTTAGGATAAATTTCATTGAGGGTGATGGACTTCGTCAGCTTTGGAATAAGCAAGCCATCACCGAAATTCCTATACCTGCAGAACGTGGTAATATTTACGACCGAAATGGCACCCTGCTAGCTACCAACACCGTAGACTACAAAATGGCCTTAGACCCCAAAGTGCCCGGGATGACGCAGGCGCACATAGACACGGTATTGGTAACATTGGGCCGAACTACAGGTAAAGGCAAAACCTATTACCAAGGTATTCTAAACGAAGCTCCTACACGGTCCCGTTACGTGGTGATGGAAAAAAACATGAATGGCATGCAAAAGGAGCAACTAGCCACTCTTGGAATACGAGGGGTTATTTTAGAAGAAAATTATCGCCGCAGTTATACCTTCGGCTCGCTTGCCGCTCATACAATGGGCTTTGTAAATCATGAAATGAAAGGACGGATTGGCCTCGAGTCTCATTACGATAAAGAACTAAGAGGGGGTGATGGTGTGCAACAAGTGCGCAAAGATGCACTTCAACGTGTATTTGAATACGTTGGAGCACCAAAAAAATTACCCATCGAGGGTTATGATTTACACACCACGATTGACGCTTCCATCCAAGCTATTTTAGAAGATGAGTTACAGGTTGGGGTTCAGCGATTTAAGGCCAACTACGGTACGGGAATTATCATGGACCCTACCACGGGCGAAATCTTGGCTATGGCCAATTACCCAAGCTATGACCCCAATGTTCCTGGAGATATTAACGAAGAAAACCGGCGAAATTTTGCCATAGCAGATATGGTAGAACCGGGTTCTACCTTTAAATTAGTTACCGCCATTGCAGCCGTAGAACAGGGGGTGATTAAGGAAGGAGAGCTTTTCGAAACACCCGAAGACGGGGCTGTCCAAATTCACGGTCTAACCTTACGAGATCACGACCCTCTAGGAACTATGAACTTTGAAGAGGTGATTCAACAGTCGTCCAACGTAGCTACCGCTGAAATAGCCATGCGATTGGATAACGATACTTTCTACCAATATGCTCGTAATTTAGGTTTTGGAACTCCCACACATGTGGATATTGCAGGGGAAGAAAGTGGACGTATGGCAAAGCCCTTTGAATGGAGTTTGGTAAGTTTGCCTTGGATGTCCCATGGTTATGAGCTTCTTGCAACCCCCATGCAAACTACTCAGGCCTACGCCGCTTTTGCTAATCGGGGTGATTTGATGCGTCCTTATTTAGTAAGGGAAATAACGAATTCAAATGGTAAAATCGTTGAACAAATCCAACCAACCCGAATTCGTAAGGTAGCCAAAGCAAAAACCCTGGATCACCTTTATCCCGTTTTTGAAAGTGTTGTTAGTGATTCAGGAACTGGGGATTTAGCCCAAATACCCGGTCTACGTATTGCAGGTAAAACAGGAACAGCTAAGAAAGTGGTCAATGGGGTGTACTCCAATCGGTACAGGGGTTCTTTTGTTGGCTTTTTCCCTGTAGAAGCTCCTAAATATGTTATCTATATCATGTTAGACGAGCCAAAACCCGTAGGATATGGCGGATACACTGCGGGTCCAATTTTTAAGCAGGTAGCCCTGCGTATTGCCGGTTTGGACCAAGACCTACAGCAACAATTGGTTGAACAAGAGAACAAAAGAAATACCTTTGCTATTGCTCCCTCCTTGTTAGGCTTATCACCCGATCGAGCCGAAGAATTATTGGAATCCCTATTTATTCCTTTTGAGATGGAGGGTGAGGGCGATTGGATCGTGGATCAGCAGCCAGCCCCTGGGGACACTCTTTTTGCAAAAACCCGATTACGCCTTAATGCTCAGACGAAATCAAGCCTCTTAAATCCTCATAAGGATCCTAAAACAGCCTCCAAAGAAGGTAGTTCTGAAGAGATTGAACGCATTGCACTTCCCGATGTGCGCGGAATGAGCATGCGAACAGCCCACACCATGTTGGCTGAATTAGGTCTTAAGACACAGCGTATTGGTTCAGGGACCATCTACGCACAATTTCCACTTGCTGGTGAATACACTCGTCCCGGAAGAACGGTAACGCTTCGGGGCAAGGCACGCTCATTCGAACAAATTAGTGGAAAGACAGGGAGGCAGCAATGAGTCACACATCATCAGCTAGTTTTCCTTTAGTCTCACGCTCGTTGAGCACCCAGGACATTCAAGTAGTTTGTCAACCTTTAGTTAAGCGCATTACGCATTCCAAGGCAGTCTACACCCACCTTGGTCAGGATTCCAGAAAAGTGAGCTCCTCAGGGGTGTTTATAGCTGTACGAGGCACAAAAGTGGATGGCCATACCTTCATTAGTGCACTAGCGCATATACCCAATCTACTCATTATTGGTGAAGAGTCTCCTGAAAGCTATCCTGAGGTCGATAATTACATGCAAGTAGCAAATACACGTGAAATTGTTGGCCCCCTAGCTCAAGCCTTCGCCGGTGATCCGTGGCAGCGTTTACAGGTTATTGGCATAACTGGCACCAACGGAAAAACCACTACTGCTACCTTGTTGTACGAACTCCTATCACGTTCAGGTAAAGCAGTGAGTTTATTGGGCACGGTGTCCAAACGAATTTTAGATGAGGAAATACCCTCCTCACTTACCACCTCCGACCCCATAGAGCTGGCCAATGACATGCAAGCCATGGTGAATGCAGGCAGCACCCATTTGGTCATGGAGGTTTCCTCGCATGCCTTAGACCAGTATAGAGTGCAAGGAATCCCCTTCACCATAGCCATATTCACCAATATCACCCATGATCATTTAGATTACCATGGTGATTTTGAATCCTACATGACGGCAAAAAAGAAAATGTTCGATGATTTAAAGCCGGGGTCTTGGGCTATTATCAACGCTGATGATCTTCATAGTGGGTTTATGATTCAAGACACTGATGCCCAAATTTTTTCCATCGGGTTCATGGATACCGAGGGCGGTCAATTACTGCAGCACAGTTCTACAGTAAAGCAGCCCGTATCAACCTATCCTCCCCTGCCTTCATGGGCTCAAGGGCGCAGGTATACCGTAGAAACATTGGGATTAGACGGCACCAGTTTAACTGAAATACCTACCAACACACGCTGGAAACTTCCATTGGTAGGCTTGTTTAATGCGTATAACGCCCTTCAGGCAATAACCGCAGCACAATTATTGGGTATTGACCCCATTGAACTAGAAAAGCATAGCCGGGTCTTTCGAGGCGCACCGGGACGATTGGAACGAGTGAGCATCGAAGATGGCGAGCGTTATCCTTGCGTATTTGTCGATTATGCCCATACACCTGATGCTCTAGAAAATATTTGTTCCACCTTGGCTGAATTAAAAGAACCCCATCAAAAGTTGTTGGTTGTCTTTGGGGCAGGTGGAGATCGGGATGCGGCCAAGCGGCCCTTAATGGCTCGAGCATGTGAGAAATGGTGTGACATAGCCATTGTAACTACGGATAATCCTCGATCTGAAGCATCAGAGACTATTATTGAGGAAATTTGTTCGGGCTTCAGTGAATCGTTTAGAACAAATCAGATTCGCAGTGAAGTCGATCGAGCGAAAGCCATTGCCTTGGCCTTGCACTTAGCTTCGGCGGATGACATCATAGTCATTGCCGGTAAAGGACATGAGGATTATCAGGAAGTAGAGGGTGTTAAGCATCCTTTTGATGACCGAAAAGTAGCCCTAGAACTTCTTAAAACATGGAAGGAGGCGGCCTAATGCTCTACGAATTATTTAATTGGTTAGAACAAACGTTTGCATTGCCAGGCGCCACCGCTATGGCATTTATCTCTACGCGAACGGGCCTAGCAGCAGTGAGCTCACTTCTTATTAGTTTATTTATTGGCAAGCGCATAATCGCTTGGTTACGACGAATGCAACTGGGGGAAGTGGTTCGAGACGACATTGGTTTGGATCATCAAAGTAAGCAGGGAACCCCCACTATGGGAGGCGTAATTATTTTGTTATCTACCCTCATCCCTTCCCTGTTGTTTGTTAGAATGGATAGTATATATGGTTGGCTCATCTTTTTTGTCATGTTAACACTTGGATTGGTCGGGTTTATTGATGACTACATAAAAGTGGTGAAGAAAAACAAAAGTGGTCTCGCCGGCCGGTTTAAAATTGCTGGACAAGTAAGCGTCGGGTTGGTCTTAGGTTTGGTCTTGTATTCTCATCCGAACTTTGAAGCCGTGAATACCTTGAGCACCGTTCCTTTTGCGAAGAATTTAACGATAGATTATGCTTATTTCGGCGAAACAATGGGTTGGTTTATTTATTTAGGGGTGTCCATTTTTATCATTACTGCGGTGAGTAATGCAACCAATCTTACCGATGGATTAGATGGATTGGCCACCGGTATCTCAGCCATATGCGGTATCGTGTTTGCTATTTTTGCCTATGTATCGGGTAGAATTGATTTTTCTGGCTTCTTAGATATCATGTACTTACCAGGCGCCGGAGAGTTGACCGTATTCGCGGCAGCTTTAGTGGGTGCTTGTATGGGCTTTTTATGGTACAATACCCATCCAGCTAGTGTGTTTATGGGAGATACTGGTTCACTTGCGCTTGGCGGAGCATTTGGAGCTTTAGCGTTAATGCTCCATAAGGAACTGTTACTCCCATTTATTTGCGGAGTGTTTTTCTTTGAGACCGTTTCGGTCATTATACAAACCAGTTATTTCAAATATACCAAGTGGACTACGGGAGAGGGCCAACGATTTTTCTTGATGGCTCCCATCCATCATCATTTTGAGAAAAAAGGCTGGAGCGAGAGTAAAATTGTCGTTCGGTTTTGGATTGTAGCCATCCTTATGGCGTTAATCAGCTTATTAACTCTGAAAATTCGCTGATATGGTATTGAACCCAGCCCATATCACCCAACTAAAGCAAGACCTCCCCGGTACTAAGGTCGTAGTTATTGGCGCTGCCCGGAGCGGCGTGGGGGCGGCCGAGCTGCTCCACGAAGCTGGAGCAGCAGTGTTTGTAAGCGACCATGGCACGATTGCCGAACCGATGAAAGAGCGCTTACAAACACGCGGAATCGCCTTCGAGGAAGGCGGGCATTCCGCGGCCGCCTCAGACGGAGCCTTTGCGGTACTTAGTCCAGGTGTACCCACCCAAACGGCTTTAGTGCAAGAATACCTCCACGCTCAAAAAACAGTGGTTTCTGAAATTGAATTGGCTAGCTGGTTTAGTTCGTCCCCTATCATTGCTATTACAGGCAGCAATGGAAAAACGACCGTTAGCTCATGGATACAGGATTGTTTTGCCCGCGCAGGGCGGCCTCATCAATTGGCGGGTAACATAGGCATGGCTTTTAGTGAACAGTGCACCAAGCTTGGATTAATCCAATCTGGCGCATCCCATTCCGAGTCAACCAATCAGTCTAGTTCGGGGACCGATCAAGTTGAAACTATCGGAGAGGCGGGGTCTACAGTAACCCGAGGAGAGTATTACTGGATTTTGGAAGTGAGTAGTTTCCAATTGGATCATATTCACACCTTTTGCCCCAATGTTAGTGTACTGCTGAATATTACCCCGGATCATTTAGACCGGTACAATCATTCAATGGATGATTATTCCGCCTCGAAGTTTAGAATTACCCAGCAGCAGTCTGCGGGACAGACCTTTATCTACAATTATGACGATCTGCGGGTGCGCTCGCATGCCCAGCAGCTTTTAGGCCAATCCGATGCCCCTCGACTTTGGGCATTTTCTACCCAGGAAGCGGTCGTTGAGGGCGCTTTTTTACACAATAACCAAATCATCTTCCGACTTAATAACCACGAGGAAATACTCATGTCACCCTTTGAATTAGGACTACAAGGACAACATAATCTGCAAAATGGACTTGCAACGGCACTCGCTGCTCGAGCATGTGAAATTAAAAACGAGGTTATTCGCGAAAGCCTTTCTCGGTTTACAGGCGTAGAGCATCGCCTAGAGGTAGTGCGTGAATTGGATGGGATCAAATACATCAACGACAGTAAAGCCACGAACGTGAATGCGGTTTGGTTTGCTTTGGACAGCATCAAAACCCCGATGACGCTAATCCTAGGTGGACGCGATAAAGGCAATGATTATACCGAGCTGCGTGATCAACTCCTCGAAAAGGTACACACGGTTATTGCTATCGGTGAATCTCGGGATCGTATTCAGGAGCAAATTGGGGATATAGTTCCCCATTTTATCGTGGCAGATGATATGCGAACCGCCGTTCGATCTGCTCAAAAACAAGCCAAACGTGGCGAAGTAGTTTTATTAAGTCCTGCCTGTTCTTCTTTCGACATGTTCGATAATTATGAGCATCGTGGGCGGGCATTTAAAGAGTGTGTTCAGCATCTGAGCTAAACTAACCAGAAAAATGGACCAGTTATATCAACCAGATAAAATAACCTAAGCAAAACCAAACAAAACGCATTGATTCACACCAGCCCAAATAGAAATATTCACCAAATTCTTGGTACTACTCCAGAAGAAATAGATACACGCGGCCAAGGCAGTGACCGCTATATTCTTATGGTGGTCATTATGTTGCTTAGTTTTGGCTCGTTGGCAGTGTATTCTTCCATCGCATTTTTTGCGCAGAATAATGACACCTCCGCTTTGGAGATGATTACCCGTCATTTGGTTAAAATAGGTATTGCAGTCGTGGTTATTCTGCTTGGCTCAAAAGTAAACTATCATACTATTGCCAAGCTTTCTAGGCCATTCATGGTGGTTAGCTTGTTAATGCTGGTCATGGTGTTGGTTTTTGGTGAAGAGCAATTTGGGGCCAAAAGATGGCTTTCGATCGGGGGATTTGGATTCCAGCCTTCTACCGTGGCCGCCGTTTCGCTCATCATTCATGTAAGTGTGCTCTTAACCGAAAAACAAGAGTACATTAAAGACTTTCAACGGGCATTCATGCCCATTATGATTTGGGTATTTATCACCTGTGCTCTTATTGGTGTCGAAGATTTTTCTACGGCAGGCTTGCTCATGGGTATTTGCCTCATTCTTATGTTTGTGGGTCGGATTAGTGTCGTGCAACTGGGTACGATGGTATTGCTCGCAGTTTTTGGGGGCTTTTTACTCATTAACCAGTCGGCTACTCGGCAGGACCGGATTGAACAGTATCTAGGCCAAATTAAACAGATTGAAACCGAGCGTTTACTCGATGGCACCGGTAGACAGGCGCAGCAGGCTCATATTGCTATTGCCCAAGGGGAGATAACTGGGGTGGGAATAGGTAAAAGCACTCAGCGCGATTTTTTACCCACGCCGTATAATGATTTTATTTTTGCCATTATTGCCGAAGAATATGGACTATTGGGCGCCGCTACTCTCATCGCATTGTTTGTGTTTTTACTCATTCGAGGGGTGGCTTTCGTAGCGCGGAATGCCGAGGATTATTTAGGTACTTTGTTGGCTTTAGGCTGCACCTTGTACCTGTGCCTCTATGGGTTTGTCAACGCAGCCGTTGCCAGTGGTTTATTTCCAGTTACTGGCTTACCGATGCCTTTTGTGAGCTATGGCGGTACCAATTTATTATTTGCGGGAGCCATAGTGGGTTTACTGCTCAATATTTCCAAGCATAAAAAAGACAGGAGACCTTTGTTCTATGCCTAGCAAGCAAGCTACATATCGTGTGATGATTGCAGCAGGTGGAACAGGTGGCCATGTGTACCCCGCTATATCTATTGCAGATGCGTTGACTGCAAAAATGGAGCATATCGATATTGCTTTCGTAGGCACCAAAAATCACATGGAATGGACAGCGGTGCCTAAAGCAGGCTACCGTATTTATCCTATCTGGGTAAGTGGTTTGCAGCGGCGATTTACCTTGTCCAATCTGCTGTTTCCGCTAAAATTAATCGTGTCGTTGGTTCAATCTTTTTGGTTATTGCAACGCTTAAAACCTGCTGTTATGGTTTCTTGCGGGGGCTATGTAGCAGGGCCTGTAGGATGGATGGCCAGTCGTTTTGGAATTCCAGTGATGATTCAAGAGCAAAATTCATATCCAGGAGTAACCAATCGTATGCTCGGCTCTTCTGCCAAGCGAATTTTTACCGCCTTTCCAGATGCTGAGGACTATTTCCCTGTCCACAACGTTCGAATGGTAGGCAATCCAACCCGAAAAAACCTAGTTCATACGAATCCCTCCAAAGCGCGAGCATCCTTTAATATTTCAGAAGACCGATCTGTATTGTTGGTTTTAGGCGGTAGTTTGGGTGCAAAAAGTATAAACGAGGCTTTGCTGCATAGTTTAGAGACGCTGCACGATCATGCCGGATTGTATATAATATGGCAATGCGGCAAGCGCTATATCGATGCACTGACCAAGAAAATTGATTTGGAAGAGTATCCCAGACTTCGGCTACAGGCTTATCTGGATGATATGCCCGCTGCCTATGCCGCAGCTGATTTGGTAGTGAGCCGCGCTGGGGCAAGTTCCTGTTCTGAGCTTATGGTTACTGGCACACCAAGCGTGCTCATTCCCTCACCTTTTGTTGCTGGGGATCATCAGACCATGAACGCCCGCTCGATGCAAGAACAAGGTGCCGCCGAAATGCTATCCGATGATGAGGCAAAAGATACTCTGACAGAACTTGTCACACGTCTACTCGCCGATCAAGAACAATTGCGGAGGATGAACGACGCGGCATTAGCAATGGCTAAGCCCTTTGCTGCCGAACATATTGCTGAAGAAATTTTACATGAAATTGAACAAAGTCATGACTAAGTCTACCGACCATACCTCTACTCAAGCACTTGGCCTTGAACAACAACCCAGTTTTGGACGAACTCGGCATATACATATGGTGGGTATTGGAGGGATTGGAATGAGTGGCATGGCTGAAATACTACTTCATCGTGGCTACAAAGTGTCCGGTTCCGATGGGCAGCTAGGAGAAACAACCCAGCGACTTCAGGAATTAGGAGCAACCATATATGAAGGGCATCATTCCGATCATATAGTAGGTGCGGATGTTGTGGTGTATACCTCAGCGGTTCAGGCGCATGAAAATGAAGAAACTAAAGCCGCTATCGAGCAACGCATTCCCACCATTAAGCGTGCTGAAATGCTGGCAGAACTCATGCGTATGAAGTATGGAATAGGCATTGCTGGCACGCATGGCAAAACCACCACCACTACGATGACAGGCTTAGTTATCCAAGAAGGAAACTTTGATCCCACGATCATGGTGGGAGGTAAAGTTCATAGTTTTGATAAAACCAATGCCGTAGTTGGTAAAGGGGATATTATCATTGTTGAAGCAGATGAATTTGACCGAACCTTTTTACGCCTCACTCCTTCTGTAGCTGTGATTACGAATATAGAGGCCGAGCATCTGGATATTTATGATGACCTAGCCGACGTAAAACAAGCATTCATCGATTATGCCAATAAGGTTCCTTTTTATGGCTCCGTTATTGTTTGTCTGGATGATGAAAATGTGCGCAGCATCCTTCCCGATCTCAAACGCAGGATTATCAGCTATGGGCTCACACCTCAGGCACAACTTCGAGCCACCAACATCCACGCCTCTGAATTTACCTCTACCTTTACAGTCGTATACAAAGGAGAAAAATTAGGCGTTGTACGTCTTCAAGCCCCAGGCGAGCACAATGTAAAGAATGCCTTAGCCGCTATTGCCTGTGGTTTGGAAATGGGAATGGAGTTTAAAACCATTAAACGGGGCTTAGAACGCTTCGAAGGCGTATATCGCCGTTTTCAAAAGAAATACTCAAACGGGGTTATGCTGATCGATGATTACGCGCATCATCCCACGGAAGTTCAGGCTACCTTACAAGCGGCCCATCGCGGTTGGCCAGATAGACGAGTTATTGCGGTATTTCAACCTCATTTATATTCTCGAACTCAGGAACTATATAAGGAGTTTGGACTTTCCTTTTTCGATGCGGAAGTGTTGGTCGTTACCGATGTATATCCCTCAAGAGAAAAGCCCATCGAAGGTATTACCGGAGCATTAATTGCGAATACAGCAGAGCAATATGGCCATAAAAACGTGCATTATGTGCACGACAAAAAAGACGTAGCCTCCGAACTCAAAAACATTGTGAAAGCTGGAGACATCATCATAACCATGGGTGCAGGCGACATCTACCGTATGGGTGATGAGTTTGCGGAGTGGTTGGAAATAACAAAACCATTTAAGAAATGAGCAAAGAGTCCACTCATAGCACATCGTTTATAGCTAGACCTGCACTCCTTACGGCGGTGCTTGTATTGGTTGGCTTAGGGATTATTGCTGGTGTTTATTGGCAACAATCGTTGAGAGTGGACACCCTACGAGTATCGGGTATTTGGTTTAATCAGGAAGCGGATATTTTGGAGGCCGCTCAAGTGCCCATGGGAATTGCCCCCGATAGTTTGAATTTGGAAGAATTAAAAAACAGGGTGATGCGACTGGCCTATGTAAAATCTGTACACCCTTACATAGAACCCGGTGGAACTCTCCATCTTTCTATTGAGGAACGGCTTCCCATAGCGTTATTGGTTGGTGGGGCTGTGGAGCGATACACCGATGCCGAAGGAGTACAGCTACCGGTACTGACGGGTAAAACGGTGGATGTCCCTTTGATGTATGGTTTTAGCTCAATCAGGCAAACTGATACTCTAAAAACCACCGATTTTATACAACTTGCCCGCTTTTTAGAAGAAGCGAAAGAACACAATTTTGCTTGGGCTACCCTAAGTGAAGTAGCCTTTGATCCACAAGAAGGAGTCGTCGCTCTAAGTCACGAAAATGGCGTCAAACTTCTCTTTGGAACCGACTCATTTACTAACAAACTCGCGAATTGGGAACTGTTCTATACCCAGGTTATTCGGGAAACCGGCATCGCCCGTATCGCGCAAATTGACCTACGCTTTAACGATCAAATCATAACGAGGGAATCATGACTGAAACAGAACGCATAATGGTAGGGCTTGACATAGGAACTACAAAAATTTGTGCCATTGTAGCTTCTATTGATGAGCAGGAACGTATCAATATTTTGGGTGTCGGAAAGGCGCCCAGCGATGGACTCAATCGAGGAGTCGTAGTTAATATTGATAAAACGGTGAACGCGATAAAAGAAGCCATAGCCCAGGCTGAGCTAGCCTCTGGAATTCAAGTGAATTCGGTGAACGTAGGCATTGCGGGGGATCATATTCGAAGCATGCGAAGTAAAGGGGTTATCACCATCAATAACCGAGATAACGAAATAACCGCTCAGGATGTGGAACGACTCCTAGAGGATTGTCAACGCATTATGCTTCCAACCGACCAACAGATTCTACATGTTATCCCTCAGGAATTTGTTGTGGATGGCCAGGACGGCATTAGTGACCCTGTGGGAATGAGTGGAATGCGTATGGAAGCAGAGGTTCACATTATTACAGGACTGGTCTCAGCAGCTAAAAATATTTATCGCTGTGTAGAACGTGCCGGCTATCAAGTGGCTGATATCATACTAGAACCTTTAGCCTCTTCTTATTCGGCCTTGGACGCCGAAGAAAAAGAAGCCGGTGTGGTGTTAGTGGATATTGGTGGGGGCACCACCGATGTAGCGATCTTCCAAGAAAGCACCATTCGTCACACTGCCGTTATAGCCGTTGCCGGGCAAAAAGTCACCGATGATATCCGAATTGGATTGAGTGTGTTGGACGATCAAGCAGAAAGCTTAAAGCGAAAGCATGGAGAAAGCTATGCCGACCTCATTCAAGAGGACGAAGTAATCACCGTACCTGGTATAGCGGGCCGTCCTCCTAAAGAAATTACGAAGAGTATCCTGGGTAAAATAATCCAGGCACGTATGGAAGAAATTCTTGAAATCGTAGGTATTGAAATCAAACGCAGTGGCTACTCCGATGCACTTAGTGCAGGGGTAGTACTTACCGGTGGTGGATCTCTGGTCAAAAATATCTGTCCTCTAGCAAATGAAAGCTTGGGAATGGACGCTAAAATTGGCCTACCCTTAGGAATTACCGGTGGTTTAGTTGAGGAGGTAAACTCCCCAATCTATGCCACCGCTGTTGGTTTGGTTATTCATGCATTAAAAACAGGTATGAATAATCAAAAAACCATGATTCCTGCTTCCTCTAAAGCAACCAGTGTGGAGCAGGTAATGAACAAAATAGCCGATCGAATGAAAGGCTGGTTCAAAGAACTTTAATCGCATGAACATCATGCATTCATCTACAGAATATCCAGTAAACAAAACAATAATAAGGAGTAGACATGTCAAATTCTAGATTCTACTTTGACGAAAAAAGTCAGGAAAATGCCAAAATCAAGGTAATTGGTGTTGGCGGTGGTGGTGGAAATGCCATCAATAACATGATAAACATGGGTTTAGACAGTGTTGAATACATTGCTCTAAATACCGATGCCCAGGCACTTAAAAACAGCTTAGCTGATATTAAAGTACAAGTGGGTACCGCCCTAACCAGCGGTTTGGGAGCCGGTGCGCGCCCAGAAGTGGGTAGAGAAGCGGTGGAAGAAAATCGACACGATATCGAGGAAACCATTGAAAGTGCCGATATGATATTCGTGACCGCAGGTATGGGTGGTGGAACCGGAACCGGAGGTGCTCCCGTAGTCGCTGGAATGGCGAAGCGCAAAGGCATCTTGACAGTAGGTATCGTAACTACCCCTTTTGAATGCGAAGGTCGAATACGAAAAAAATATGCCTTGGAAGGTATTTCGGAATTAAAGAAACAATGCGATACGGTCATTGTCATCCCAAACGAACGCCTTTTAGACATTGGTGATGAGTCTACTTCTTTGGTAGAGGCATTTGCCATGGCCAACGAAGTATTATACAACGCCACCCGAGGTATAAGTGACTTAATTCTAATGCCTGGTCTTATCAACTTGGATTTCGCCGATGTGCGTACAACGATGACCGATGGAGGGGCTGCAATTATGGGCTCTGCCACCGCTGAAGGTTCTGATCGAGCCGAAATTGCGGCCCGAGATGCTATTAATTCCCCTCTTTTAGATGGAGTTAGCATACGAGGTGCTCGTAATGTACTCGTCAATATCTCAGCTGGTTCTAAATTAGGTATGCGTGAGACCACTACCGCTACAAGTATTATCCAGCAGGAAGCCGGTGATGACGCGGAAATTATTTTAGGTACGGTGCTAGATGAGTCTTTTGGAGATCAAATGCGCGTCACGGTAATTGCCACTGGTTTTGAATTAGCTCAAGATCGCAACAACGTACGCGTCGCTCCAAATAAATCTCCAAATCGTGTGGCACAAGCGTTTCAACAAGCTAACCAAGCAAGTAATGACCAAGCTGCTCCCGCACCTGAGCAAACTACCGCAGTTAAAACAGGAGCTGATGCAGAAGAGGCGTCCAAATTTGCGCGGCCTAACAAGGACTACTACAAAGGGGAAGGAAATCTGAAACGTTTAGATACTCCTTCTTATTTGCGCAGAGATATTAATGCTCGCAAAGATGATGCGCCAAGTCATGCCGCTGAACCAACGACTCCAAATCAGGCGGCAAGAGTGGCAAATTTTCAGCAAAGAGCCGAAAATACTCGTCGGGACGATTCTGAACAACCCGCATTCTTACGAAGAATAATGGACTAATTAGTCCGTTTTTTGCCGGTATCCCCACAGTACCCTTGGAAGAGGTGTCTGTATCCGGCAGTGTTTACTGGATTATAGCTATGTACGTTGCAAGGACGTACATGCCAACAGACGGCAGGCTATAGATTGCTAACAATAAAAGAAGCCTCTTGAACAGGGGCTTCTTTTTTTATACTGGAAAAAGATCTTGAAAAGGCAAGAGATGGTAAGCAGGCAAGAGAATTTGAACAGGAACCAAATGCTATAAAGTAAGCAGGAGTCGGGTTCCCATAATCAAGGCCAACAGTCCAAATCCCAGTTGCAAATAGTGTCTAGGTACTTTATGATTAAGCCAAGCCCCTCCATATGCTCCAATTAGTGCCGTCCATCCCATTGAATTAACCGCACCCAGATCTACATACCCAAGCGTCCACTGCGTTAGACTTTGTCCTGATCCATTTAATTCTGGCTGCTCGGCCATTAATTGAAGGACGCCCACGCTAATCATCATTAACATACCTAAATGAGATATACTAACCGCTTTTCTAAAGTGTTGTTTGAAAAATAGATTCATAATTGGAACCATAGTACCTCCACCACCAACTCCCGCCAACGAGGCTATTCCACCTCCTATTATACCAGTAACGGAGGCTTGTTTTGGATTAAACAATGGTGATCTTTCTTCGGCGGTTGCTTCGGTATGAGTTTCCGTTTTACGGCCTCGCATGAACATAAGTACCGCACTATAGAATAGCAGACTACTAAACACGATGATAAACTCCGTACGACTATAATAAGGAGAAAGAAGTACCCATTTACCCAAACTAATGCCCAAAGCCCCAAAAAAACCCAATAACAGTCCTTCCTTTACAAACAAATGCTGCTGATTGTATTGACGCACCACACTAGCCAATGAGGTTATCCATGTACACATGAGCCCAGAGGCTACAGCCCAAGGTACCGAGTTGGGAATACCAGCTTGCTCGAATAAGAAAAAAAGTACAGGGGTGAAAATGATTCCCCCTCCCACTCCAAACAAGCCTGCGATGAGTCCTGCTATCAGCCCTAATATGAGAAGGAGAATGGTCATAACTACTTTATTCTACTGGTTACTTTCTTAGGCATTGGGCAGGGTGCTTTCCCCTCTGGAAAATCGTACGGCTTGTCCGGTGATAAACACTCTTTCTCCTTTTATTTCCAGAGATAATTCCCCCCCACGTTTGGATATTTGCTTTGCTTTTAAGGTGGTTTTACCTAGTTTTTCAGCCCAAAAGGGAGCTAATTTGGTATGGGCCGAACCCGTAACCGCATCCTCATTCACTCCTACCCTGGGACCAAAAAAGCGCGAAATAAAATCCGTATCACTTGATTCGGATAAAGCCGTGACAATGACCCCTCGTGTGGGTATTTGTGCTAAGGCCTGCATATTGGGTTCGAGTTCAGCAACTTGATTCTGACTAGAGAGTTCAACCAAAATATCATCAGCCTGCCAGATAGAAACGGGTGTGTGCTCCAAACCCAATGCCGCAGTTAGTGCCTGCTGATCTCCCGTAAATTTTTCGAGTGGTATTAATGGGAAATCCATCATTAATCCGTCGGCAGTTTGTTGTACCGTAAGGGTTCCTGATCGGGTATAAAATTGCAATAACTCCCGCTGCACACCTAATTCGTTGTATAGTACGTGGGCGGCGGCTAAAGTCGCATGGCCACATAAATCAACTTCTGTTTCTGGGCTAAACCAACGCAGCTCGTAAGCAGATCCTGATGGAACAAAAAAGGCGGTTTCTGCCAATTGATGTTCCATAGCTATGGCTTGTAGCTGAGCATCTGGTAACCAATGTTGTAACGGGTATACCGCTGCGGGATTCCCGGAAAACGGTGCCGAACTGAATGCATCTATTTGAAAGAATGAAAGAATCATAGGTTTTTTTATTAAATGAATTAAAGAAAGTAGAGCTATCATCACCGCTTAGCAAATGAAAACCGTATATTTATGGTTGCTATGTTTTTGGAAAGCTTTGTATGGGGGTAATTACCTTTTTTCGCGATGACAACCTTATCTCAAACTCTTAATAAACTTGGCTTACAAGCCATAAAAAATCAGACATTACGCTATTGTCGTAGTGAAATGGGTAAGGAAGCTATATCCGATCTTTTGCCTAGTACTACCGAGCTTCGCATTCAAAAAGATATGTCACGCACCCAAGAAATGATGCTAGTGCTACAAAGTGGGGAGGCCTATCCGAGTGAACATCAACCCGAAATACGCAGTCATTTGAAGCGGGTTCGGATTGAGGGTACCGTGTTGAATTTAGCGAGTTTTCAAGACTTGTTGAGCATTGCGGCACTGAGCAGGCGAATGAAAAATTTTTTTAAGCAGCGTGAGGAAAGCTGTCCAGAGTTGACTGATATTGCTCAAATGCTGATCCCAATGAAGGATTTAGAGGATCATATTCAGTCTAAAATTTCGGATCGAGGCGATCTGAAAAATGATGCCAGTCCGGAGCTGCAACAAGTCAGAAAGAGCTTGAGTAGTAAACGTAATCAGCTTAGAAGTGCCATTCAGAAAGCGCTCAAAAGGGCTCAAAAAGAGGGAATGAGTGGGGATGAGGGGGCTACTATTAGAAATGGACGTATGGTCATTCCGATCCAAGCAGAGTATAAACGAAAGATTGCAGGCTTCGTGCATGATGTTTCCGCAACGGGGCAAACTGTGTACTTAGAACCTGCCGAAGCACTGCATCTGAATAATGATATTCGGGAGTTGGAGATTGCTGAGCAGAAGGAAATTGAGCGGATTTTGAAAGCGCTCACCGATCATGTCCGTATGTATGTAGATTGGTTCTCAGATAATATTAACTACCTGGCACATTTGGATGAGGTATATGCCAAAGCCCAATGTACTCTTGAGTTATCTGGCTCCATCCCACTGCTCTCTCCCAACGGGGTGTTGGATCTTAAAAAAGCCCATAATCCACTATTAAAGATCAAGAATATCGGCCAAAAGGAAGCCGAACCCATTGTTCCTCTGCAGTTAAGAATGGAACCAAGCGAACGATGTCTTATGATTACTGGCCCGAATGCAGGGGGCAAATCGGTTGCTATGAAAACCATTGGTTTGTCTACGGTAATGGTGCAATGTGGCTGGGGTATACCAGCGGATCCAAATTCAGAAGTACCCATTATTACTGGCTGGTTTGTTGATATGGGCGATGAGCAGTCTATTGAAAACGACCTGAGTACTTTTTCTTCCCGCCTGCAATGGATGCGTTTTGCCACTGAAAAGGCAAAAAAAGGGGCCTTAATACTCATTGATGAAGCCGCTGCCGGCACAGACCCTGAAGAAGGAGGGGCTTTATTTCAGTCCTTTATTGAATCCATGTTGGATAGACAAGCTTTTTTGGTGGTAACCACCCACCATGGATCGCTGAAAGTATTTGCGCACGAGCATGAAAAAGCAGTCAACGGATCCATGGAATTTGATCAGGCTCATTTAGCACCCACTTATCAGTTTAAGAAAGGTGTGCCCGGAAGTTCCTATGCCTTTGATATTGCCCAGAGAATGCGTCTTCCTTCCTCGATACTCAATAGAGCCCGAGATGTGCTGGGTATTCAAAAGAATACGCTGGAATCTCTCATTAGTGAGATGGAAACTAAAACTCAGGAAGTAGCCAAACTTGAAGAGCATTTGAAGGTATTGCAGGACAAAACTCAAAAGGAAAAACGCACGTACGAACATAAGTTAGAGTCACTTTATAAAGAAAAAACTGCCATTCGGGAAAAGGCCTTAAAAGAGGCCAAGCGGATTATGGATGGAGCGAATAAAAAGGTTGAAAAGGCTGTTCAACACATTATGGAGGAGAAAAAAAGCTCCAAGAAAAATGTTCAAGCTATTCGTAGTGAACTGGAAGATCATAAGGATGAAGTATCCTCTGAATTGCTCAAAATAGAGGAGCAGAAATCGGTAGAAGTGGCTATGCAAGCCTCAAAAAAGCCCCCAAAAGTGGGTGATTTTGTTCGGTTTTTAGACGGAAGCACCCATGGGGAACTCATAGAGCTAAAGGGAAAACAGGCTGTTGTTCAGACAAACGGGTTGCGATTGAAAACCACCTATAAAAATTTAGTGCGTGTTCAAGCACCCAAGACCAAAAAAGTACGCTCTTCAAATTCTCCAAAGAACCTACATAATATTGACTCTCTGCGCACGCCTCTTCCCATCCGATTAGATCTTCGTGGTAAACGCGCTGAGCAAGCCCTAAATGAACTACAAGAATACCTAGATAAGGCCTTGTTTCGGGGTTTGAGTACGATAGAGTTGGTGCATGGCAAAGGCGATGGTATCCTAAAAGAGGTGGTTCATGGGTATTTAAACGAGCGAAACGATGTGTTTCGTTTTGAACTCGCCAATGAAGATGTGGGTGGGGCGGGTTGTACGATTGTGCAATTGAAGTAGTAAATTTTGTATCTTCATTGTTCTGATGATTTTTCTGGTCTAAAGGTTTTTTAGACTTATTAAATTCATTACAAAGATTATTATCCACCTTCAACCTACTATTCATGCGCCTATTTACCCTATCTCTGTTTATCCTCAGCTTTGGTCTTATTTCATGTACATCTCCAGATTCCACCGAAGCTCCCTATGACCGGACCCAGGATAGTCTTCGTTATGATAATGAAGAGCATATCCGAAATATCCGTCAGTTGACTTTTGGAGCGGATAATGCCGAGGCTTACTTCGGTTTTGGTGATGAAAAAATAGTTTTCCAATCTAATAATCCAGATTGGGGAGTCGGTTGCGATCAAATTTTTTATATGGATACCTCTGACAAAGAGGAAAATTTCATGCCGAAAATGATTTCTACGGGAACAGGCAGAACTACCTGCGCTTTTTTCCTCCCTGGTGATACTACTTTTGTGTATGGATCGACTCATTTAGACGATGTTAGTTGTCCTGAAGTCCCAGAGCGAGGACCGAATGGTGCTTATGTATGGCCCATTTATGACAGTTATGATATTTTTAAAGCGAACCTTGAAGGTGAAATCATTGATACCTTAACCAATGAACCAGGTTATGACGCGGAAGCAACCCTTTCCCCAGACGGGAAATCGATCGTGTTCACCTCCATGAGAACCGGTGATTTGGAGTTATTTATAATGGACACCGATGGTGGAAATGTCCGACAAATTACCTCGGAATTAGGGTATGATGGGGGGGCTTTTTTCTCTCCCGATGGTAGCCAATTGGTGTTCCGTTCTTCTCGCCCTAAAACCGAGGAAGAGATTCAAAAATATACGTCTTTGCTTGAACAAGGATTGGTAGAGCCCACTAATATGGAACTCTACGTAGTCAATGTGGATGGTACTGGTTTACGTCAAATTACCGATTTAGGTAACGCAAACTGGGCCCCTTATTTTCATCCTTCCGGGGAAAAAATTGTGTTCGCATCCAATCACAAATCAACCAGAGGGTTCCCCTTTAATCTGTTCGTGATCAATGTGGATGGAACGGGATTAAAGCAACTTAGTTTCGATGATACCTTCGATTCCTTCCCTATGTTTTCTTATGATGGAACCAAACTTATTTTTGCTTCTAACCGCTTTAACGGGGGCGATCGGTCGACCAATGTGTTTATTGCTGATTGGGTTGAATAAGGAAAATATCTTGGGCTATGGCAAAGCCTATGGATAGGACCTGTCCTGCTAGAGAGATCGCTACAGGACCATCAAAAGGGGCTTTTTCTACGATGGTGAGTTCAACCCCAGGTAGCACCCCTTGTTTTTCTAAGTATCGTAGTAATTCGGGATTCTGATCTTTGACCCTTCCTACTATATAGAGTGTATTTAGCTCAGCGTCATGGAGCGCTAAAGTAGCTTTTTCAGGCATAACGCCATCTTTGCTTGGAATGGGATCTCCATGCGGGTCATGGGTGGGATGATTCAGTAATTCAGCGATTCTATCCTCAAACTGTTCTGATATATGATGTTCTAGCTTTTCGGCTTCATCATGAACCTCATCCCATGAGTACCCCATCACTTCCTTCAAATACAGCTCCAATAAACGATGGTGTCGAAGTATCTCCAGAGCAACTTTTTTTCCTGCAGGACTAAGTTCTGCGCCTTTATAGGATTCATGGACGATCAAATTCATACCAGCAAGCTTTTTTAGCATATTGGTCACCGAAGCATTCGATACCTCTAATGCTTGGGCTATAGCCGTCGTGGTTGCCTTTTCACCATCGGCTTCTAGTACATAAATGACCTTTAGGTAATCTTCTAAAGCCTGACTTAATCGCATTACATGTTCAATTCTACATATTCATCGAAGCTAATACGCTCAAAGGCATTACTTCCTACATAGCGCAGAAGCAACGTATAAATATCAGCTTCAATGAATCCCGGTTGCGCTCCTAGTACCCCGCCTTCTGCATCTACAAAATAATGCGTAGGAAAAGACGAGAGTTGTAGTCCGCGAGCCAGTTGATTTTTAGTGTACTGCGTGCCATTGAATACCACAGGGTCAGGGGATTCTCCATCTAGCTGAACCGGTATAAAGTATCGATTGATAGCGTCTACAACGGACGAATCGGGCAGGCTTTCTTTTCGCATTTTAAGGCAGTAGGTACACCATTCAGCATATCCAAAAATCAGTACTTTTTTTTGCGATTCTACGGCTAATCGCTGTGCTTCTTCGAGACCTACCCATTCAAAGCCAGAATCAATGGTAGATTGAATTTGCTCATGTGCCGACACTGGTTTGTCTCCAGCACTGTTACTTTGATTGTTTAGTAATTGGGCCTGAGCCAGTGATGTGCCTAAAAGCAGGTTAAATAAGATAACCGACAGTATTGTTCGCATAAGAATCTCTGATTTTTGATACCTATAATATAGAGTATTTCGATATGCATTGAAATAACTACACTCGTTTCGTTATCTTATTCGCTTATTGAATGTACTTAATTCTACATCCCCTTTTTTATGGCAGATACTGAAGCGTCTATTAAACCACTCAAACCCAGTATATTACAGGCTTTATTACCCATTCTGTTTCTGATTGTCGCCTTATTCATCAATGTTCGCATATTTGGTGACGCTGCCCTTGATGGCTCTAATCAAATCATTTTGATGCTTTCTGCCGGAGTGGCTTCCATCGTAGCTATCCGCTTAGGGTATAAATGGAAAAAAATCCGCAGTAGTATCGTTAAAAGTATTTCTTCGGCACTTTCTTCTATCATTATCCTACTTCTTATTGGCTCCTTAGCGGGTACATGGCTATTAAGTGGGGTGGTACCCGCTATGATTTATTATGGTCTACAAGTGTTAAACCCAACCATATTTCTAGTAGCAGCTACCATTGTTTGCGCCGTTGTTTCCGTTGCAACTGGATCTTCATGGACAACCGCGGCTACTGTTGGGATTGCATTAATTGGTATTGGAACTGCATTAGGTTTAAACCCAGGTATGGTTGCTGGTGCTATTATCTCTGGGGCTTACTTTGGTGATAAAATGTCGCCCCTTTCCGATACCACCAACCTTGCCCCTGCTATGGTGGGTACTGATTTGTTTACCCACATTCGGTATATGGCGTATACTACCGTTCCTTCCATTACCATAACACTGATCATATTTTTGATCATTGGTCTAATGCAAGACCCAAGTGGGAGTACGACGAGCACACAAGAAATCCTAGATGCTATTAACGGGAGTTTTTATATCTCACCCGTGTTATTCCTTGTACCTATTGCCGTCGTTATCATGATTGTTAGAAAAGTACCTGCAATCCCTGCCATCATGTTTGGCGCTATATTAGGTGGAATTTTTGCCGCTATTTTCCAACCAGAAGCGGTCTTAAGTGTATCAGAATACGATACCCTTACAGCTGAAGCCTACTATGTGGGGATTATGAAAGCCTTCTACGGGAATATACAAATCGTGACTGGCCAGGAAATAGTTGACGATCTGCTAAGCTCGGGAGGTATGTATGGCATGCTGGGCACGGTTTGGCTTATCGTTTCGGCCATGATATTTGGGGGCGTTATGGAGGGAACAGGCATGCTTCGACGCATAGCAAAGGCCATTATCAGCGTAGTTAACTCAACAGGCTCTTTGGTCGCATCCACGGTGGGAACCTGTGTATTCTTCAACATTACCGCTTCGGATCAATATTTGGCTATCGTCGTGCCGGGACGAATGTATACCGACACCTATAAGGAGAAAGGCTTAGCTCCGGAAAACCTGAGTAGAACGCTAGAAGACTCGGGCACCGTCACTTCGGCCTTGATTCCTTGGAATACGTGTGGGGCATATCACGCCAATGTCTTAGGAGTGGCAACCTTTGCCTATCTCCCATTTGCCTTCTTCAACCTAATTAGCCCCTTTATGACTATTTTCTTTGCCTATATGGGAATAAAGATACGTGCTCTAAAGGATGCTAAAACCGAAGACAATTAGCTCAAGCGCTGCACGGCAGTTTCTAGGCGCTCAAGACATTCTGTTTTACCAAGTAATTCCATAGCAGGAAATAAATCAGGTCCAAAGCCCTGACCCGATAAAGCAATTCGAACGGGCATCATAACTTTTCCAAAACCCACTGATTCGGCTTCTACCGTTGCTTCTAAGGCTTGTTTTATAACAGGTGCCGTAAACTCTTGGTCGACTATAGGTACCAATTGGCCCGTAAAGGATTGGACGAGTTCTACGCTTTGATCATTCCATTTTTTTAGCGCGTTGGGATCGTATTCAGTAGGGGATTCATAGAAAAAACGACCCATAGGCACAAACTCATCAACCTTAGACACTCGTTCATGCAACAATGCTATTACGCTTGTAAGGAAGGAAGCGTCATCGGCTTTAATACCACTATCTGAGAATAATTGCTGTACCTGTGGTACTAAGTCTTCTAATGTTCTATGATGGACATAATGCTCATTATACCACATGAGCTTTTTGTAATTAAATACCGCGCCTCCCTTACTTACGCGGTCTAGACTAAATTTTTCGCAAAGAGAATTCATATCATGTACTTCGCTGTCATCGCCAGGATTCCATCCTAAAAAAGCCAAGAAATTAATTAATGCTTCTGGCTCATAATGCCCAAATCGGTATTCTTTGGTATTTACAGGTATCCCTTCGGTTTCGGCTTTCCGCTTGGATAACTTTCCGCCGCTTGGTGACATAATAAGTGGCAAATGAGCCATCGTAGGTGCTTCCCAACCAAAGGCTTTGTATAAGAGCATATGTTTAGGTGCTGAACTCAGCCATTCTTCCCCACGTATTACATGAGTAATCTCCATGGTGTGATCATCTACTACGTTGGCTAAGTGATACGTAGGCATTCCATCGGACTTAAGCAAAACTTGGTCATCCAATCCAGCCGTATCAAAGGAAACAATGCCTCTAATTTCATCCTCAAATTTAACGGTTTCGCGTCGTGGAACTTTTAAACGAATGACATATTCATCCCCATTTTCCAACTTTTCCTGCACCTGATCTTGAGATAAGGTTAGGCTATTTTTCATGCTTTGTCGAGTAATTGAGTCATACTTTGGGGAGGGGTTTCCCGACTTTTTTAGTCGCTCTCGCATTTCCTCAATTTCATCGGTGGTATCAAAGGCGTAGTACGCATCACCCTGTTCAATGAGCTGCTGCGCATAGTGAAGGTAGCGTTCTTTTCGTTCACTTTGTCGATACGGGCCAAAAGTACCTGGTTTGTGTGGTCCCTCATCGATCTGAATGCCAGCCCATTCTAGTGACTCAATAATATCCTGTTCCGCATCCTCAACATATCTTGATTGATCGGTATCCTCTATTCGAAGCACAAAGGTGCCTTGATGGTGTCGCGCAAAAAGATAATTATACAAAGCTGTACGTAATCCACCAATATGTAAAAACCCCGTTGGTGAGGGGGCAAAACGAACTCTAACACTCATAATTCTAAAAATTTTAACAGTTAGCTAAAGATACGAATAATCCACTTTGATGAAGGCATAATCCAAAAGGTATTTACCGGCCGTGTAGCTTCATTTTAAAAGAGCCAAGAGAAGCCTTTTTTTATGTACATTGTGGCCTGTAAATTTTTCTTTACGGGTTAATCTGAACCCAAATCCACCGTTTAACCAAGTTTATGAGCGCGAAACTACTCATTCAATGCAGCTTTGCCCCTAATGTATATGACCTTGTCGCATTCTTTCGTGCTGATCAGGTGCTCATACTAGGTGGTCAACCTTGGTCGAGAAAGGGACGAAGTCATCGTGCGGCTATTCGAAACAAAGATCAACGGCAGTGGATTGGCCTGCCCATTCGTACCGAGGATAAAAAAAAATTACTTTCACAGGTTCGTATCGATTCTAAGCAAGATTGGACAGGACCATTGTTAAATGCGGTCCAACATAGTTATGCTAAAGCTCGCTATCATGACTACTATTGGAAGGAATTCGAAGCGTTGATTATGGAGGCTTCGAAGCATGAACGATTGTGGGATTTTAATAAGCGTGTGTTGCGAGGATTGCTTGAATTCACATCACTCCATTATGTATCGGAAAAGCTTAGATTCATTCCCGAACCTTACGACTTTAGGGAAGACTATGAAGCTCTTCTTGGCAATGACATTCCTAAGATGTTGAAAACCGGAGATCCTACACTATCGAGTGTACAGTCAAAATGTGCCTATATACAAGAATGCCATTCGCACACCTATATGAGTCCAATTCCTGATGCTGAGACAAGTTATGTCCCAGGGTTCCACTATCCACAACACCACGGTGCATTCATGGAGCACTGCAGCTTTATTGATCTACTTTTTGAACAGGGGCCAGACAGTTATCGATACCTCAAAAACCAAACGTATTAACGGTTAGCCCATTCAGGTAAGACCCCAATTTCAACCCCAAATACGAAGCCAAAAAATGTGAGTGCACCGAGGGATAGTAACGCGATAAAAAGCAGATTAAGCAACAGGCCCGCCCTACTCATTTCAGGGATGGTAATTCGTCCACTTCCATAAACTATAGCGTTGGGTGGTGTTGCCACGGGAAGCATAAAAGCGCAACTAGCCGCAAGTACGGTTGGTATTGCAAACAGCAAGGGATTCTCCCCTAATCCTATTGCTATGGATGCCAAAATGGGCAAAAAGGTAGCGGTGGATGCGGTATTACTAGTCATTTCAGTTAAAAATACCATCAGGGCAATCACAATAACCACCAATAAAACGATAGGCCAATTTTGTAAACCACCAATTCCACTACCGATCCAAGCAGCTAGACCTGTTGAGCTAATGGCTGAGGCCATGCTAAGCCCTCCACCAAACAATAACAAGATACCCCATGGTAGGCGCTGCGCATCTTTCCATTCCAAAATACCCTGGTAATTCCCTCCTTGTTCATCATCATTAGCAGACGAATCTGCAGGCGAGCCTGAATCAATATCGTCTGAGCTTTGATCCACATCTTTGCGTTGTTTACCTGCTGGTACTAAAAACAGTGCAACCCCAATGGCAATAGCGATTCCCGCATCCGATAAACCAGGCAAATAGGGCGCTAAAGCTGGCCTGAACATCCATAGTAAGGCCGCTGAAACGAAGAGAATACCTACTTTTTTCTCTTGATTGGTCATTTTACCCAGCTGGTCTAATTCTCTTGCAATTAACCCTTTACCCCCAGGTATTTCAGTAATTCTAATAGGATATATCCATCGGGTAAGCACAAAGTAGAGCAGTGGAATAGACACCAATAAAAGGGGGACGCCGACTTTCATCCATTCCAAAAAACCGACTTCTATTCCATAGTTTTCTAACATAAAAGCTGCCAGTAGAGCATTGGGCGGAGTTCCAATGAGTGTGCCCATACCCCCAATATTACAGGCGTATGCAATACTTAGTATGAGAGCAAGTTCGAAATTTGTTTTTTCTTTAGTTGATTTCAAGTCTGATGACTCGCTGTTCTCCGCACCACGATCGATCAATGCAAGTATAGAAAGGGCTATCGGCAACATCATTATAGCCGTAGCGGTGTTACTGACCCACATACTTAAAAAAGCAGCGGCAACAATAAATCCTAAAATAATAGATTTTGGCGCTACCCCTACTCTAGATACAATGACCAGCGCCACTCTACGGTGTAAATCCCATTTCTCCATCGCAATGGCTAGTATAAAACCACCTAAAAAAAGAAAGATTAACGGATTGGCATAAGGCGCTGTGGTTGCAGCAATAGCTTGCACCCCAAGTAAAGGGAATAGGACGATAGGCACCAGAGCAGTAACTGAAATAGGTACCGCTTCGGTAATCCACCAAATACCCATAAAAATCGTAACTGCAGCGGCATACCACCCTTCCTGGCTAAGCCCTTCAGGTGGTGATAGAAGAAGCATGATAATGAGCACTAGAGGGCCCAAGATCATGCCAAAACGTCCTAAATCGATGTTATTAATCATCTAGCCAATATTCTAAATAAGGGATATTATATATACTAGTCCAACCAAAAATGCGTAATCCATTACTCATTTGCCAGACAGCTGGACGAAATCCACCTTCCCGTTTTGGCAAATGACTGGCCTCTTCTAATGCTTCAGAAATAGCTGCTTGATGTTCAAACTCCCATAGATCTTTTTCTAAGGGGTCAGTTTTTAAGGCTTGGGCTCGATGGACTGCTTCTTCTAGCAGACTCTGCTCACCAGAGTACTCATAACCCAATACTAAGCTACTAATTGAAGATAAATAGGATTCCATATCATGATTATACGGTGGAACATCTCGTACCCGAATAGCGTGATCGATGATCGATTGTCGGTACTGGGGTTCATCCGTCATTTGAATGACTTTTCGCATTCCATTACTCACGTACACTTGAGAATAACCGTAGCGATTAATGACGATAGAATTACCTTGATCAGCGTCATATTGAAGATGTATCATTCGTTCAACACGATCCATTAGTTCGGCTTTATAGACGGGATCTTTTGTGGCATCTACCACTTCTGCGAGATTCCAAACCGAAAGATAAAGTCGACGGCCTTTCAGTCCATGCTCGTCGAACACCCGTTTTACATAATAATTTGCGGTTTCTTTGGCGACTTCTAAGCCTCTATGATTCCCACCCAAGTAATAGGATGAGACCCATCCGGCTACCCATACATGAGCGCTCAACAAGGAAGTATAGTGTTGGTCGGCATGACGTCGGCCCATTCCAACATAGGGTGATCCTTTAGGTTGAGCAGCTGATTGCAAGGCATTAAGTGATTCGTTGGTATCTCCAACATACTCAGGATCTTTAGGCCAGTGTACATTGTCTACATCCATAGTGTGTTTAGAACTGGCTTTAGCCACTCTGTAATAATCCGGGTTTCCAGTGCGGATAAATTGGAGCCACCACATGTAATCATTGGCTGGCTCGTTATTGGTCCACATTTGCCATTCATTGCGATAGTAATAGGTCAGGAAGTCTCCATAATTTAGCATTCCATACCAAGGCTCCCACTGCTGGTTATACCGCATCCACTCAAATTTATAATCCAAATGACGTTCGTAGTCAGCAAAGGCATCCGAGGCCGCTGCCATCTTTCCAAAAGCCTCTGATTTGGCGTACCATTCAGGGCTAGCGTGTGCCACCGGGGGCTTCATGAGGGTTTTTACCTGATTGGCTGCATCTGCTAGGGGTTGAGATGAGCCTGAGTTTGATTTATTAGAACCATGGAAGTAAAAAATCATATCGGTAGTTTTAGCTAAGCCTTGTGCAAAATTAGCTATCATCCCGCTATCAGTATTGTTGTCTTGTTTAGCAAAACTCATCGGCTCTACATTGGGAGTCCATGCATAAGCATGTAAGGTTTTAGCGGCATCATCTACATACAATTCTTTTGGATATTCCTCGAAAAAGTGTTCAAACGCTACCGTGATACCCCGTTCATCATCAGCTACAGTTACCCACCCTGGCGCACGCTCTGCCGTTGACGTTGATTCTCCTTCTATCCCCCAGCTTGCCTCAAATACTCCTTCCATTCGAGCATCCGACCCAGAATTTGCCAACGGTGGTATTTGCGAAGGATTAGGTCCCGACTGCAATAGTGAAAAAGCCTTCTCCCCTTCTAAAGAGACGGTATAGGATTCGGTAGACTCCGGCCCATACCAAGCCTCTTTGTAGGCCTCCGTGTACACCCTTGCATTTTCCTTGAGTTGATAATCTAACCGTAGTCCTAAGGCCGCTATTTGATCGTTGGGCTGAGTGAAACCAGGATCTTGATTTAGGGGTTCTTCATCGACGATGTCGTCCATTTGCGTTGCGATGGCCTCGTATTCTCCCGACTGCTTCTGGTGTTTATCGGGCACACCGGTATAAACAAAGGTATGCTGAACACGAACATAACTCTTTCCTGCGTAGGCATGAATACGCATAACGAAAGGAGCTGAATTATTGTCCTCTCGTGCATATTGATACTCCCCTTCCACCCTAATAATCGCGTGTAGCGGTCCAGTACCCAGCTCCTTAACGGTTCGAGTCACAACCGCTTTAGAGGGGTCCAAGCCTGCATCATCCAGTATATCCAAGAAATTAGCGCGTTGGGCTGCACCTGTAGCGATTATGTCATCCTCGTCAAATCCGTCCCCCTCTAAGTCTAGTTCTACTTTATCCATGAATCCGCTGCTTGGGGGGGCATTGAAATAACCGCCTCCCATTCCTTTTTCGATGGTGAAACGCAGTGGTCCCGTATTCACTTCCACTTCTCCTGTTGGACGTTGGTTGTTGTTGACCTTGACTACCTGATCATACAAACGTCCATTTCGAACACCCTCACCATATTCAACGCTATAGGAATCTTCCTCGCCTGAAAAGAAAAATACCCAAATCCATTTGATTGAAGCATCTGCCGGATCCCAAGTGCTTACCTTGGTAATTTGAGACGGAATTTCTTGCCCACGAGCGTTTAGCACTCTCACGTGATCTGGTGAATATAGAGTGCCTTCTGGAATGGGTATACCCAGTAATTGAGGCGTATCAGCTACGTTCTCTTTTACTTCTACCGGAATAGTGTACGCTGTGCTTTGGGCTTGCGCACCCGCCTGTGTAGGTAGAGTAAAAACTCCGAGCAACAACAGGATGATTGATTTTAACGTGAATCTTCGGCGATTTTTCATGGTAAAAGTCCTTCGTTTGTAAGGTGAAATAGAGAGGTAAAGTGAGTATTGGTTTAGGGCTCTTGTTTCGTTGAATCCAGCGCTAAAGCAGCGGCACCGAGTACCGCGACATGTTCTAAGGCTGAGGGTATTATCTGCAGATTAGTGAGGGAGTTAGGGTAGGCGAAACGTTCTAAGCCCTTCCAAACTTTTTCTTCTATATAAGACCACACACTTGCAGTCGCTCCGCCAAGCAGTATGATTTCAGGGTCGTAGGCATATAATACGGCCTTAATACCTTCGGAAATGTGGTGAGCATAGTCGGTGTACTTAGCTATGGCCTCAGCATCTCCATTTTGGGCTTTTTTATACACTGAATCGCCTGTTTCGCCAAAAAAACGTTCGAAAAATTGCCCGGAGCAATAGTGTTCAAGTATAGATCCTTTATAAGGAAACATGCCCACTTCTCCGGCTCCGCAGTTAGTACCAGAAACCAAGGTTCCGTTGAGCACTACTCCCGCACCAAAACCGGTACCTATTATTAAGCCAATAACATTACTTTTTCCCTTGGCCTGTCCGTAATACCGCTCTCCGAGTACAAAGCAATTCGCATCGTTATTCACCCAGGTAGGCACTGAAAATCGTGCTTCCATGATATCTTTGAGATGTACTTCTTTCCAAGAGGGTATATTTTGAACATCATAGACAATACCTCTTTCCACATCTACTACACTTGGAACCCCAATTCCAATAGAACGAATTGCTGGATGCCAACATAACTCAATGAGTGAAGCCATCTGCTGGATTAAGGTGTTAGGGTCTTCGGATTGATCGATAGGTGCTTCGTGTAAGGCTTCGACTGCTCCTTCATGTACCCGCCCTACGCGTATGTTTGTAGCCCCTAAATCGATACCTAGCAGCATGGTTAATTATCTTTTGAACCGAATTCTATGGTTTTGTTCGTAATGATGGGATTAGCCCAGAATCCTATACTTAAGATATATCCGTAGGTTAGAAATAGAAATATCATCCCGACTCGAAGGCCAAAAACATCACCCAGTGAGCCCACAATTAATGGGACAATCGCTCCACCAGCTATGCCTGTTACCAGAATACCAGAAAAGGAGCCGTGATGTTCTTCCATAGAGTTAAGGGCTAAAGAGAAAATAATGGGCCACATGACCGCGATAAAGAAACCAATAGCGGGGAATGCAACACGGGCTACGTTTGCTGAGCCAAATAGTGCAGCAGCCAAACAAATAAGTACGATGGAGGTGAATACTATTAGTACTTTGCGGGAGTCCATAATTTTTAACAGAAACAGACCCAATACGGTACCGGCTGTCATTAATCCCCAAAATGTTGACACTGCAGTAGCACCTACCGTTTGCGGATCTAGTCCATGATAGGTGGATAAAAACTCCGACATCCAATTAGCTACTCCTTGTTCGGTTCCCACATAACAAAAGATTCCAAAGAAGAATAAAAGCACTTTTTTGTTTTTTAGTAAATCGATGTGGGTTTGTAATGCACCCACCTTTTCATCTTCCGTTTTAATTACTTCAGGAAACTTAGAAACCGCTATTACGACCATCATAGCTAATGAAACGAGCGCAAATAGCCAGTACAAAGATACCCAGGGTAAGTTATCTGGAACTACACTGCTCAAGGCTTGTAGAAACCATCCGTTATCGGCTTGTCCCATATTTAGCACCAAATAAGAATATACCAGTGGACTTAAAAAAGAAGCCGCCCCAAAAAATAACTGTCCAATTAATGAATTGAAGGCAAAATGCTCTTCCCCACCGGATACCCGGAGTAAGGGGTTAATGGCTACTTGCAGCATAGCCATACCGGTTCCAATTAAAAATAGGGATAAAACAGCCACCCGGTAGCTAGGGATTAAAGAAAATAGTAATGCTCCAAAAAAGGCCACACCAAAGGCTAAAATCATGACTTTTTTCTCAGCATAACGCTCTATGAGTATTCCAGCAGGAATCGACATTACACCATAGGCTATAAAAAAAG
>ERZ802830.150-NODE-150-length-67078-cov-16.1021_pt1 | contig 67078 bp, 62 predicted proteins | sample MGYA00345654_ERZ802830 | MGnify/ENA primary metagenome ERZ802830 (study PRJEB30503, sample SAMEA104212375) | marine metagenome | biome: Westerlies Biome; feature: [SRF] surface water layer (ENVO:00010504) within the epipelagic zone...; material: water...
GCGGAGCAGTGGCCGGGTAGTTTTCGGCGAGATAGGTGAGAATTTTATTCTCGGTTTGCGGATCTAATTGCCAAAGATTGTGGCGCTCTTGCATCCAGCGGATCGTCTCGAGCCAAATTTCTCGGTCGCCTTGGTTGCTGGTTACGAGCTTTAGGGAATGACAACTGCCGCAGTGTGCTGCGACCGACTGCCAACCATCGTCTTTGATCAGGCCGGTGCCGGTGTCCACAGCGGCTGCGGCGGCTGATAAGCCCGAGGATATATACAGCGCTGACAGGAATGCTTTCATATTTACACGACAGCCACGGCAATGCGGTGGCTGGCGTTGTTTAAATAACCTTTGGGGTTCCAACCCGGTACTACCATCGGCTGACTGTGTCCTTGGTCATCTGTGGCGCGGGCCCAAATTTCGAAGTACCCGGTTTGTACAAACGTGACCTCGGTTGACCACTGTTGCCAGGCTAAACGATTGGCGGGAGGCCGCAGTTCGCAGTTTTGCCAAGTTGCTCCAAAATCGGTAGAGATCGCCATGGTGCTGACTGTGCGATCACCGGCCCAAGCATGTCCACGTAAGTTCAGTGGCTCGTTAAGTCGGTGCTGAATACCTGACTTGGGGAAGGTGACTAGCGACTTAACTGGCATAGACTGAATAATGCACATTTGTGCGTCGGGTACTTTGGTACCGGGTGCTACCGGGCTGCAAGGTATGCGATAAGCGCTGCCGGTCATTTTGGCACCGTCATGGACGCGATCGCGAACGAGAATTTCGTTCAGCCATTTGCCCGACGCAGACGCGGGCCAGCCTCCGCAGACCAGACGTAACGGATAGCCGTGCAGCGGCGGGATATCTGCACCATTCAGCGCCCAAGCGATCAGAGTTTCGTCTTCCAACGCCTTATTTATGGGTACCCCGCGGGAGATCGGTCGTAGCTTTGGGTCGCCACTGAGGTGGCTGTCAGCACTGTTGTAGCCAATATAGACAGCATCATTTTGAATGCCGCAGTGCTGTAGCACATCGCGTAGGCGCACGCCGGTCCACTGTGCGCAGCTTACGGCCCCTGTGCTCCATTGATTGCCCCTTGCAGGCGGAAAGAATTCGCTACGGCCGTTACCGCCGCATTCCAACTGCAATTGGTAGGTATGATGTCGGAACTTTTGCTGCAAATCGCGTAACGACAGCTGGGTGGGTCTGGTGCAGGATTCACCGCCAATGCTTAAGGTCCAGTCAGCAACTTGTGCGGCTGTTAGTTGTGGTGGAATACCGTTATTGCGCACAAACATTCTTGCTGCAGGCGTAATTGCATCGTCTAACAAATGAGCGGGGGTTTCTGCGTTGAGTGGGCGGTCGTTGAGCACTACGAGTCCAGGCTTTTGCGGAATGATGGTCGCTTGGGCCGCGTGCGTTAGGGCGATGGGCACAAGACCGGCGGGCAGCAAAGATAAATATGGAATGCGCATGCCTACTAGTGCGGCAAAGGAGGTGGCGCTGGTGTTACGTATGAATTCCCGACGGCCGATGCGCTTATGTGCTGCTGACTTCATAGACTCCTACCCTTTTCCTGTGGCCCCATTCTAGAGCCGCAAAGCTGGTCTGGCGAACTCTATAAGGTGGTCTGTGGTATAAACGATGCGAGCTCGTCGTTCGGCCAATAACGGGTAATCATTTTCATATTCCTGGGAGAGGGCAGATTATGGAGGAGTTGCAGCAGTTTCGTCTGGATACCAGGGATTGGTTGGACGGCAATTGTCCGCCATCCATGCGCACGCGCATGGTGCCGGGCGAAGATGTTGGCGGCGGACGCAAACGACTCAGCACTAATCCGGACGCATATGTTTGGCTTGAGCGAATGGCTTCGAGAGGCTGGACTGTGCCTACTTGGCCAAGAGAGTACGGTGGCGCTGGCCTGACCAAAGAAGAGTTTGTGATTTTGCTGGACGAACTGCAGCGCATTAGAGCCCGGCCGCCGCTGGGTGGCATGGGCGTCTCTATGATCGGGCCGACTCTGTTGGAATATGGCACAGAGGCACAAAAGCTTGAACATTTGCCGGCTATTGCTCGAGGTGAGCTCGCTTGGTGTCAGGGCTACAGTGAGCCGGGTGCCGGCTCGGATCTAGCGGGTTTGCAGAGTTATGCCGAGGATCAGGGCGATCACTTTGTGTTGAATGGCGCAAAAATTTGGACGTCGGGTGCTAATTATGCGGATTGGATGTTTTGCTTGGTGCGAACCGATCGTGACGCGCCGAAACATGAGGGCATCAGTTTTGTTGTGTTTTCCATGGAAAGCGAGGGCGTAACCACTCGGCCGATCGAGATGATCAATGGAGGTTCGCCATTTTGTCAGACGTTTTTCGACAATGTGCGTATTCCAAAGACGAATTTGATTGGCAAATTGAATCAGGGGTGGACGGTCGGCAAACGTTTATTGCAGCACGAGCGTTCTGGGCTTGCCGCACTGGCCAGTGCGGATACGGCTGGCCCCATGCAGCGCATCAAACCGGCATTGCCGATGACGCAGATGCTGCAGCAATACAATAAGGCCAGCGGCCAGAGCGACGCTAAATTACGCCACGACCTGATTGATATCGAAATGTTGCGACGCAGTTTTTTGTTAACCCAGCAGCGTGCCGTAGCCGAAGCTGAGGCAGATACGCCCGGAGCTGCCACTTCAATCTTTAAATATGTAGAAGCCAACTATGTAAAAGCCCAGCTTGAGGCGCAGTTGCGAGTGCGCGGCACGCAGGGTTTGGGTTGGCAAGGAGAGGCGTTTAGTGAAGAGGAAATCGCTATGTGCCGTTTGTGGCTGGAAGCCAAGTCGATCTCAATCGCTGGCGGCTCGAACGAAGTACAGTTGAATATCATCGCTAAGCGGGTATTAGGATTGCCCGATTAACAGGACACAACGTTTCATAGCTGGAGGAGAAGGGGGATGGCACAAGTAATAACCGGACCTGTTTGGGCCGCGCGCAATTGGTCGGCCGACGAGGGTGAGGGCAGTATTCACGACGATGCTACTGCAGCAAAGCTTGGGTTTCGCGGCGGCACCGTAGCCGGGGACGTTCATATGAATCAATTTCCTCCGGTGCTGGTCGACATCTTTGGCAGTGAATGGTTTGAGCGGGGTAATTTGTCCCTCAACTTTAAGAACGCCACTATCGATCTAGAAAAAGTCCAAGTGTTCGCACAACAGCCGGTATCTGGCGCAGTGTCGACGGAAGTTTGGATGGAGCGCGAAGATGGCATGTTGGTCGCCACGGGCACGGCCTCGCTCGGGGAGCATGGGAGTACCGAGCTACGCAACAAAGACTATCGGCCCTGCGACCCTTCGGAGCTGCGGATATTGCATCGTCTGCATGCCGGGTTATCGCTGGGCGAATACGCTGTGCATACTTCACCGCAAAAGCAGTTTGAGCGCTTTGATGCAAACTTTATCAGTGATCCGTTGGATTGGTATCGTCACGAATCCCCTTGGGGCGAGCCGGTGGCGGCGCCGGCTACTGTTCTAGAGTTTCTGTGGGCGTACCCCATGGAAGGCATGAGGCCTTACTTGGGTGAACTGGTAGGCTTATTCGGTGCCATAGAAATTGCGTTTCACAGCGGCCCTCTTTTAATGAATCGCGACTACCATCTTGTTAGCAAGGTGCTGTGTGTGGGGCAAAGTCCGCAGACAGAATATGTATGGTACGAAACAGAAGCCTATGATCCAAAAGGCGCGAAGGTGGCTACTTTGCTTATGCAGTCTCGCTGCATGAAGGCATCGTCGCCGCTCTACGCAGAATAACCCTAGCGATTGCATAAATTAATGCTCTCCATTAGGTTGTCCCGATTGGAGGGCTTATGACGCGGACACGATGGATCTGGCTGAGCTGTGGCTTGCCGTATTTGCTGTTTTTCAGTTGGTATACGTCTTTTGGCGGCCCACTCACTGAGAAGGAAATTAACGAGTACCTCGTATATTTTGACCAGCGAGGCATAGCGGCGGAGCAACGGCGCATGCTTGAGCAGTTCATGCGCACCGATACTGGCGATGACTTCGTTATTCTCAATGTTATTGATATGTATGAAACGCCTTTGCAGGTAGCGGGTGTTAAGCCGGCCGACAGCAGTAGTGATGTGCTCGACAAATACATGGAGTACATGTACCCCGCGCTATTTTCGCGCGCCAGTCATCCAGTAATGATGGGTAACGCGGCCAATACCGCCATGGAGTTGATGAACGCACCGGGAATGGACCATTGGACCCAAGGGGCGATGATGCGTTATCGCAGCCGTCGAGATTTTTTTGACATCACCTCTAACCCCGCTTTTTCTGGCTCTCACGATTTCAAGATTGCGGCGTTACGTAAGACAATAGCTTTCCCGTTAGATCCATGGACGCAACTTGGTGATCCGCGCTTGGTATTAGCGCTACTGCTGGGGCTGTTGGCAATGATTTTGAGCTGGCGTGAAGCGCTGCGCAGCGCATCGATTACAGATAAGAGTTCCGCTTGATTGGATTAGCTTTGGTCCAAGTTTCGCAGTAACGACACAAACTGTGCGGCGTCTGCAGCGATCGCATCGATTGATTTGCCGGCCTTATAAAGCGCACCGCCTAGGCCAAATCCGCTAACGCCGGCTTGCCAGTAGGCGCGAGCATTGTCGGTATTGATTCCGCCCACGGCTACAACCGGTACTTCAGGAGGTAGCACTGACCTCCAGCTTTTAATCACCGACGGTGTGAGCATCTCCGCCGGGAATGCTTTTACCCCATGCGCGCCGGCTTTGAGCGCAACGAAAACCTCGCTTGGAGTGGCGGCTCCAGGAAGGCTAATTGCGCCTCTATCGACGCTGGCGCGAATGACTTCAGGGTCGGTATTCGGGGATACGATAATCCGTGCGCCGACATCGCAGACTGCGTCGGCGTCGGTTGCGCGCATTACGGTGCCTGCGCCTACTAACATGCGATCCCCAAAGGCCGTTGCGATGTGTTTGATACTGCGTAGGGGCTCGGGCGAGTTGAGAGGTACTTCGACGATGCGAAAGCCGACTTGATACAGTACCTCGACGACGGCGCAGGCCTCAGTCGGGGTAATGCCTCTAAGAATGGCGATGAGGGGCAGTTCTTCCAAATAGGTTTGCAGTAACGGATGCACGGGGACTCCTAATTCGGTAGACGCTGCATGATGGCGAGAGCACCAAGGATCGTCGCGGCCTCGCTGTCGATACATATGGCATCAAACCCGCAATAGCTAAGCGCCTGTTGGTAGTGCTGAGCTAACGTGTGCGATCCAACAATGCCGATGGTGCAGGCGGGTTTTGTTATCATGCTCTGTAGCTCTTGGCCGATTATTAGGCCAGACAAATAGGCCTGTCCGACCGCCACGGTATGTTCGCCGCTAAGATTGCGCGATCGAACCGTAAATATCTGATGCAAAAGCCCTCCGGGCTTGTTGGCTTGGTCAATACCGGCGAAAAACGCCTCATCGTTCCAGTGGGCCTGAGAATCGACGGAGTGGGCGAGAATAGATTGCCGACTCAAAAGCTCAAATATTTCGCCGCTCATCGTGGTGGAGAATTGGCCTAGCTCATCTGCCTTACACGATAACCACTTGTTGTGGGTGCCGGGAAAGCACAATAGTTCTGGTGGCCGGCAGTCTTGTTGTTCGAGCCATTGTTGGGCGCCAAAGTATTGGGTTTCCTCGCCCCGCATAACATCAAAGCTGCCGGCTATGCTTGTGCCACAGACGCCAGGAACGATCCAAGCTGAACAGGCGCCAAACTCATGCAATCGCTGGCAGTGCTGAGCAAGCTGAGCGACTGACGCTGGGCTGGCTAAATGGGGCACTTCTCGCCAGCCGCTTGGGCTGCCCACCATGCCACTCAGTAGGGCGGTTAGAGGGCCGTGCTGCTGCAACCAATGAGTGATATGGCCGAGCAGAACGTCGGCGAAAGGCCGTTCTATGTTATTTAATCCGTCGGCACTGTCGATGCGTTCCAAGCATTGCCCATCGGCTTGTACAAGGTATGCACGGAAATTGCTGGTGCCCCAATCAACAACTATGGACAAATTTTTTGGTGGACTCATAGGGTCGCTTTGGTGCAGAGAGGGCTTTAGTTTACGCGCGCCCTAAGCGACGTGACTAGGGTATTGTTTAGTGGGGAAGCATAGTTTGATTGGAGGACAGCATGGCGACGCTCGAGCGGACACAGGATGTGACCATTAACTATCGGGTCGATGGTGACGGCGATACTACTTGGTTGCTGTTTAATGGCGCGACGTTGCCACTCGAATTTTGGGATCCGCTGGCCCGAGCGTTGGCCCTCCGAGATACCGTGGTGAGGTTCGATCAGCGCAATGCTGGGGCTACTCGGGCTCAGGGATCATTTTCACTACTGGATACTGCTGCTGATGCCGCGGCAGTGCTTGAGCACTTGGGGGTTAAGTCAGTAATTGTGGTCGGCCATGCTTGGGGTGGTCGAGTGGCCCAGGTATTTGCCCGAGATTATCCGCATTTATGTCGGGCGTTGGTCATTTGTGGTACTGGCGGGCATCTGCCCGCGACAGTGCCTGATGAGTCGTTGGTCGCACTGCGAGAAGCTGGGCGTGGCGGCGATAAAGCGACGTGGTCACAACTGGTGGAACAAATTTATTGTGCGCCGGGCTTTGCGGCCCGTCAGCCTCAGGAATTTGCAGAACTGCTGCGCCTAATGTGGCCGCCCAGCCGGCGCGAAGCACGCTGGGATGCGCGTGTCGCGCCCAGCGTCAGCTACTGGGGGCTTGCAGCAGTTCCTACGCTGCTGATTTATGGTGAGCAGGACCGTTTTGGTACGCCGCTGAATGCCGATGATTTGCAGAGCCGGTTGGCCCATGTGCACAGGTTGGATATTGCCGATGCCGGGCATTTTGTTATTCGCGAAGCCACGCAGCAGATCTTTGCAGCGTTGCAAGACTTTGCTGCGCGTCTAGCGGGTTGAGCTACAGCGCCTGATTCGCTCGACAGCTCTCGAGGGCTGATCTGGGGCTAGCGTGGGTCTAGTCGGAGAATATCGCGTGGCGGTGGAAAGCCCATCAAAAACAACACTGGCAATCTTAATGGGTGCTGGGTCGCCACCTGATCGAATTCATCGCCTATGACCGGTACGGCGATATAGGCAGCTTCGCTGCCATTGATACTTGCTCGAACCTCTGGATTGCTGCGAGCGCGATGATACCAACCACGCGTCCAATGATGAGCGGAAACGTATATTTTTCCGTTTGTTTCGAAGTTCGCAAGCATACGGCTTTCTGCCTTGCCATCAGCATCCCTAGTCGTCAGCACAAGCATTGGGATACCTGCGTCTTCAAAGGACGGTTGATACATACCGAGATAGCCGGTTTCGAAAATTATGACGAAGCTGACATAGACACCAATCACTAGGCCGAGCCGTTTTAACACCTTCATGGGGTCTCCTTCCTTTGCGCGTCTGATGCTTAAATTAATGAAAGAGATTAATCGCGTAAAGCAGCGTTTAAAGTCGCTTGCAGCGCGTATGATGCAGCCATGTGGCGAGTAGGCGCGATAACTTTTGCCCGACGGCAATCCCTTTGAGCGAGAAACAAGAATGACGAAGTCCGCAGCAATTCGCGGTGGTTGGCTGGTTGTGGTGATAATTGCTTTGGCTGCTGCTGTCGGGCAGTCGTTTGGGCGCTTTAGTTTCGGTGTGCTGTTGCCTGCCATTCGGGACGATTTGGGCATCACTAATACGCTGGCTGGTATTTTGGGCGCCACCAATGTGGGGGCATATCTCTTGGGTACATTGATGGTTGCTTGGGCTACCAGCAGATATCGCCTTATCAATGTTCTGCGAACGGGTATTGTGCTCGCAACTCTTGGGTTGTTGATTGCTGGGGCAACCAAGGGCGCTTGGGTTTTGGCTTTGGGTCTATTTATTGCGGGCATTGGTGGGGCGTTTTTGTGGATTCCCGCACCTGTGATTGCTGCCGATGCCATGCCGGCGCATCGCCGACCAGTGGCAGTGGCCCTAATGAGTTCGGGTATTGGTCTTGGTGTCGTCTTCGTCAGTGTGCTCAGTGGTAATTTGCGCGTCGCGCAGGGCGACGGTGCATGGTCTAGCGTCTATCAGATTCAATTTGCGATCGGCTTGGTACTGCTTGTGCTGACTCTTATGCTGGTTCGTCATCAGCAAGCCGCTCCGAGTGGTGGCAGTGGGATAGGTGGGTTCGAGTCGCTCCAGCGCATGCCCGGTTGGTTGCCATTGCTGGTGGCTTATTCTGCATTTGGGTTTATGTATCTGTTGGTTATGGGGTTTTTGACGACCCGTCTTGAAGACGATAACGGCTGGTCGACAGATGACGCATCGCTTGCTTTTTCGCTAATGGGCTTTGCTATGATTTTTGGTGGACCGCTGCTTACCGCCTTAGCCCAACGTCTGGGAGTGCGGCGAACGCTGGCGCTCGCGTTCGGTCTCTGGCCTGTGCTAGTTGGAGTGGTTTTGACTGGGCACTCGGGTCTAACATTAAGCGCTTGTGTCGCCTTAGGCCTATTGTTTGCAGGATTGCCAACGCTAGTAACCCTATTTGTTGTGCAGAATACGTCCGCCCAGGATTATGGGCCAAGCTTTGCCGCTGCGACCCTCAGTTTTGGTATCGCTCAGACCATCGCCCCACCGGTCGGTGGCTTTATTGCTGATCAGACGGGCACATTTTTATATGTATTTATGCTGTCTGGCCTTGTCAGTCTTATCGGTATGGCGGCGTCAGCACGCCTGCCGGATACGTCGCAGCGGTAATCCGAGTAACTCACCGCTGGGTGGACTGACGCGGCTGTGTCATTGGGCTATTGAAAACCATCGCGCAGAACCGGTTTAACCCCGGCGATCTGCAGTAATGATTCGACGCAATCTCTGATTGACTCATCTAAGGGCCGAAACTCGATTCCTACGGCATCGCAAATACGCTCATTGCGCAGTTCGCATTGTGCCCAGATGGCTCGCATCTCTTGTTCACGGGCCTGAATGCGCTCGGGAAATGGGTCGGTTACCTCAGGTGTGGCGTGGCCCAGCTCGGGTAATAGTCGATCAATGGATGCACAAATGTCCTCGACATTGCGGGCATCTGTTGACCAGGCTATGAAGCGATCGCCGTTCTCCACGTCGACGTTTTCGAGCAGTCGGATATGACATTCGGCGTCGTCGCGTACGTCTACCGTCATCCACGGCCGATAGGCGCCGGTTTGGTAATATTGCCCTAACAGCATCATTTCGATGTTGTGCTGCCACGGACCTTTGTCCTTTTGGTGGGCCGAAAGAATGGGCCCGACATTGTCTGCAGGGCAAACACGAATGCAGTCCCAACTGCCATTTGCCGCCGCAGCCTCGGTGAACATCCGTTCTAGTGTCACCTTGCCGATGGAGTAGCCTTGGCCTCGCTCTGGCGTTCGCTTGGGGCTGGCTTCGTCTGGGTATCTGTCCTCATAGAATACAGGTCGACGGACTAATTCTTGTAGATCTGCCTCAGAGATGATTGCCGCAATGCTCGAGGTGACGATGACGCGATTGACCGAATTAGATCGATTAACACTGTCGATAACGTGCGCGCATACGCCGCGCATGTAGTCTTCATCGTCGTAGCCAGAGACATGAGATACATGGCAAACCCCTTGGCAGCCTGCGAATACCTCATCGAAACAGCCGGCTTGATCCAAGTCGGCAGAATGTAAGGTGAGGCGTCCGGAAGCGAACCCGGGCATAGTTTTTAAAAAATCTGTTTTGTCAGCGTCGTTGGTGTCACGCACACAGGCGCGCACCCGATAGCCTTTGTCGAGTAACCCGCGTACTACCCAGCCGCCAATGAAACCAGCGCTGCCGGTAACCGCCACTGTGCTGCCCTTCGGAATCGGTGGCATGATGATCTCCCCTGTTAAAACACAGTCATTTAAGGCCAATTCGTCTTGATAATAAAGGGCCCTATTCAGCGCGCTCCGGGATCACGGCATAGCCGATTGGCGTCGTTTCCAAGCTAGGTATACGATCTCTGGGATGCCCAGCAAATTGATTAGCAAAAAAACGATAAACCAGCCTTTTGCGTTTGATCGGGCGGCCTCCCAGCATGCTTTATAAGTCCAGTATGCTTCCCAAGCGATCAAGATCAGCAGTAGTAAAATCATTTCGTCCCCCAGTGATATCAGTAGCATCAGTGGTTCTGACAGCACATTGCGCAGTCAGCTTAAGTTGGATTTTCCCGAGTGCCAAAGAAAAGCGTAAACTTTTATCAGCAATTATTTCACGAGTGGTGTTGGGAGCGTGTGGTGCCTGATATCTTCAAAAATTGGTTCTTGGACTCTGGCTGGCGGTCGTTATGAGTAATCTCGTGGAACAGCGTGCATTGCTGGCGCTGCAGCAAGGGCGTATCGCCGAGGCCTGTCAGTTGTTTGCCAGCATCGCGCCATCGCTGCGGGCGCGAACGTCTTTGTTTGCGGCTGCGGTTGCTTTTGCGTCTGCATCGCGCTTTGCGGAGGCTCTAGGTATGTTGCAGCGATTCGATGGCGGCCAACAACCGGAGGTCGAATCGTTGAATTTACGCGCCGATATTTGTGTGCAAATGGGCCGTAACCGCGATGCCGCAGCAATTTACAGTGAGCTGTTGCAACGCGGCCAATCAGACGACGCTTTACACTACAAACTCGCTCAAGCGCTGTTTGGCGCAGGCGCGGTTGAACCTGCTTATGAGGCCTTGGAGCCTGCTCTGCGGGCCAAAGCTGCGCGGACAAGGACACAAGCCAAACTTTTAAAGGCACGCTGTGAGGCGGCACTTGGGCGTCTTGATCAGGCCCAATCGCAGCTTGAAAAATTGCAAAAAAATGGCGAACTGAAAGACGTTGCCCAGTATCGGCTGGCCCGGCTGGCCTTGCATCGTGGTGATTATCCGAAAGCGGAAAAACTGCTCGCAGCGTTTTTACGCAAGGAGCCTAATTCTGAGGCTGGGCAACAGGCCATATTATTGGGCCACATCTACGCTGGCCAAAGGACTAAGGCACAAGCTTTGATTAAACAGTTACCTGAGCGCGCGAATGATGTTGAGACTCTTGCGATAGCTGGCGACTACCTGCACGAAATGGGCTTGGCGGATGTATTCGAATTTTGGCAACGTGCATGGGCGCGTCGCCATGACCCTGCCGTATATCGAGCTTATATGACGCGGTTGCTGGCTCGCGCAGATATCGACGGCGTTCGCGCATTATTGGATGAATACGCGAGTGCTTATCGACACGATGGCCTGTGGGAGTGGGGGCAGATGAATTGCCTACGGTTAACCGCAGACCACCAATCCGTCTTAGATCTCGTGTCTGCATCGAAGGTGCCGGAGTCGCACCATGAGTCGTCTTGTCTAGCCCACTTTGCGTTGGGGAATTACGGTGACGCTCTGAGCGACGCAATGGCTCTGAATAATCAATTCCCCGGTAACCAGTACTTTATTGCCATGCTGTTGACGGCGTTACGTTGCCTTGACGATCCTCGTTACCAACAGTTGGTGAACTACGATGCCATGCTCTATGAGATTGACTTAACAGCATTGGAAAATGATGGCGGTGTGGCGATCGACTGGGCTGCGCTGGCTACGGATGTTGCGGCGCTGCACACGATGCAGGACTCTCCTATGCTGCAATCGGTTCGATCCGGCACTCAATCCTCGGGTAATCTGTTCACCGCAAACCGGCAAGGCGGGATCGCGCAGTTGGCCACATCGATTGAGCAACAGGCGCGCCGAGTTTTTGCCCAAGTGAGTGAGCTTAATCAGCCTCAAGAGCACCCGTTGCGGATGTTCCGTCCACGACAACCAATGATGCACGCCAGTTGGTCCATTAAGGCTGCAGCGGCCACATATCATGAGTCTCATGTGCACTCAAAAGGCTGGTACAGCGGCACCTGCTATGTGGATGTTCCGTCACAGCTCTCGCGCACCAGCGCCGATGGCCAGTTAATTTTTGGTGAGCCGCCGTTTGAGACTAAGGATCAATTGTCCGCGCAAGCTCAAGTGTTGCCAGAAGTGGGCAAATTAGTATTGTTCCCGAGCTACTTTTGGCATGGAACTCGACCATTCTCCGGTTCAGAACGCCGACTAGTGGTGGCCTTCGACTTTGGTGCTCCGGATTGTTTTGTTTGAACGCAAAACGTGTTCAGATCGATTCCGTCAGGTTTCAGGGCAATATCGCGTTACAGTTTGTAAGGCAATGTTAGAGGGCTATCGAGCTATAGTCCTGCAGGCCAGGCAGAGTTAATAGACCACAGATCAGCAGTCACTACGCAGGAGGAGCGTTATGAAGCCATTAGAGGGAATCACTGTTTTAGAATTTTCTACCATGATCACGGCATCGTTTGCGGCCATGATGATGGCGGAGCAGGGCGCACGGGTAATTAAGGTAGAGCCGATGAATGTCGGCGATCCCATGCGTTATATCGGCGCAAACAAAGGTGGCATATCGTCGCTGTTTGCCAACTGTAATCGCGGTAAACAGTCTATTCGCGTTAATCTGAAAGAGCAGGCTGGCCAAGAACTTATTCGTGAGTTAGTGGCCGGTGTGGATATCTTTATTCATAACTTTCGACCCGGCGTCATGGACAAATTGAATCTTGGCAGTGAAGTGCTGCGCGAATTGAATCCTCGGTTAATTTACGCCGCGATCTCGGGATTTGGTAAAGAGGGGCCTTTGGGAAGCGCTCCCGCGTACGATCCAATTATTCAGGCTCATGCGGGATTAACGGCAACTCAGGGTAAAGGCGGTGAGCCTGCGTTTTTTAGAACTCTGATTTGCGACAAGATCACCGCTTATACTGCGTGTCAGGCGGTGACATGTGCATTGTATGTGCGCGAAAAAACCGGCGTTGGTCAGCATATTGATCTGTCTATGCTCGATGCGGGGCTGTTTTTTGTTTTCCCTGATGGGTTTCAGAACCATACGTTGCTGGATGCCGACCACGAGCCCGGTCCATTTTTAATTGATCTACTGTATGAGTTAACCGCCACTAAGGATGGCGCAGTCACAATTTCTGCGGGCACGGATGAGATGCAAATGCGTTCGCTCATTGCCATAGGTATGGAGCATCTGCTCGCCGACGAGCGGTTTAATTCCTTTGAGAGGTTGGTTGCTAATCTAGAAGATTTTAAGTCATTAGTGGCTGCGGCTTATTTAGAATTCACCACGGACGAAATTATTGAAAAACTCAAGGCTGCTGATGTGCCTTGTGCGCGCTGTCTTGATCATGACGAGGTATTAGCTCAGGAACAGTTAGTGGCGAACGATTCAATCGCGGTATTTGACCACCCGATTATGGGCAGTATGCGGGTGGTTAAATCACCGGCTCGCTTCGCCGGTGAGCGCCTTGAGCCGTCGCGTCCGAGTCCTGATCATGGAGAGCATACCGCAGAGGTGTTACGGGAATTTGCTGTTACTGAAGAGCGAATTTCGGCAATGAAGGAGCAGGGCGTCGTAGCGTAGGAGCAACGTTGCGGCGGTTTCGCGCCGCGCTGAGCAAGGATATTTTAGTGGTGCGCAGTGGACTGCGCGGGGTAATCGACCGAGGATTTTCGGTCTTGAGATTGTTGGGGGAGACAGAACGTGTTTGTAAAATATTTTGGTCTGCTTACGTTGGTGGCCGTGTTAGTGGGTTGTGCGGACGCCGGTGGTGAGGGCGATGCCGACGGCACGGATCTGCGGTATGAGGTTGAATTGCGCTGGACGAGCTTCGGCATTCCCCATGTAAAGGCGGATGATTGGGGCAGTCTTGGTTATGGCTTTGCCTACGCAACCGCCACTGACGCGGTATGTGTTATTGCTAAAGATGTACAGATGGTCAATGGAAATCTGTCTGCACATTTCGGTGGGGATGGCGGCAACCTGCAAAGCGATATTTTTCACAAAGCCATTCTTACTGACGCAAAACTCGCCGACTACGATGCGCAACAAAGCGAACGTGCCAAGCTGATGAACGCAGGCTACGCAGCGGGATATAACCGTTTTTTACAGGATCATCAGGACGCTTTGCCGCAAAGCTGTGCAGGTGCCGATTGGGTGCGGCCGATTGACGAAAGAGATCTGGTGCGTCTTGCTCTGGGTGTTGGTATTCGCTATGGCCTGGGGCGGTTCCAAAAGCAAATCGCCGATGCATCTCCTGATACCCAACTCGCAGAGTCAGCCGTGGCCGAATGGGGGTTGCCTACGGGTATCGGTAGCAATGCCGTAGCAATTGGGCGTGATCTAAGTGCCACAGGACGCGGTCTGTTGTTGGGGAACCCGCATTATCCGTGGCATGGCGCATCGCGGTTTCATATGATTCATCTTACCGTGCCAGGTGAGCTTGACGTGATGGGCGCCAGTTTGTTGACCACCAATAGAGTGGCGATTGGCTTTAATCAAGAGATTGCTTGGACTCATACGGTATCCACGGCCAAGCGCTTTACCCTATACCGCCTCAAGCTGAATCCGCAAAACCCCTACGAATATTTTTATGACGGCGATTATCGGCCGATTGAGCAACGTTCGGTAACGGTCACTGTGCTTGGTGATGACGGCCAACTGACAGCTGAGCAGCACCAAACTTACTTTACGCACTATGGACCGGTGGTTGAGTCGGAGGCCTTAGCATGGAAAGACGGTATCGCGTTCGCTATGCGTGATGCGGTGATCGATAATTACCTTACTGCTGAGACCTATGATGCGCTAGCTAAGGCAACGTCCACAGCGGATATCGAAGCGGCGATCAGTCAGCAAGGTGTGTATTGGACCAATACGATCGCGGCCGACCGAGATGGTAATGCCTTTTATGCAGATATTAGCGGTACGCCAAATATTGACGCAGCGCTGCTGCAGCGTTGTCAGATCAGTTTGCCCGAATCCATGAATTATCTGATTTTGCTGCGCGGTGATGACTCGAGTTGTGAATGGTACGACGACCCGAATACCCGGGTGGCGGGAACACTGCCGGCAGAAAAAATGCCGCGGGTTACGCGCTCAGACTATGTGTCTAACTCCAATGACAGCTATTGGTTGAGCAATCCGGACGCGCCGCTTGAGGGCTATTCACCGGTTATTGGCACAGAAGGTACGGCGCGTAGTTTACGCACTCGAGCCGGGCTGACCCAGCTGGCAGAATTGCGCGCGCAAAAGCAAACACTGGCCCTCGAAGACTTGCAGGGCATGCTATACAACCAGCGCAATTACGGTGCCGAGTTATTACTCGATGATGTATTGGAATTGTGCGCCGGCGATGGGGAATTAGCAGCCGTCTGTGCGGCGTTGCGGGGCTGGGATCGCACAATGCATATCGATGCTAAGGGCGGCCATGTTTGGCGGGAATTTTGGCGGGACGCACGACAGATTGATGGGCTGTATAGTGAAGATTTTGACTCGGCAGACCCTATCCGGACGCCGGCAGGCATCAATACGGCGAATGCTGAGGTGCGCGCCCAGGTGAGGCAAGCCTTGCTTGGCGCGGCTAAACGCTTATCTGATGCAAATATCGCGCTCGATGCTCCGCTGGCTTCGATTCAGTATGTCCAGCGTAATGGCGCCAATATCGCGATTCCGGGGGGTGAGGGCTGGGCCGGCATGTTCAGTATGATTCGGACCAATTTGCAGCCGAATAAGGGCTATGCGCGGGTTTTTCACGGTAACAGCTACATCCAGACCGTGGGTTGGGATGCCTCGGGCGCGGTTAAGGCCCAGGGGATGCTGACCTACAGCCAATCGCCAGAGCCTGATTCGCCGCATTATCAGGATTTGACCGAGCTGTACTCGGCGGGTAAGTGGATTGATTTGCCCTTTACCGAGGCCGAGATCAGCGCCGATCCGCGATTACGCACCCTGTTATTACGGGAATAGAGCAGCTGCAGTATTAATTCGCGGGGGAGTAGAACGATGCAAAGACTAATTTCAGGCGCTGATGCACCGTTTGAAATCTCTTGGGATAAGTTGGGTGTTGCGCACGTCTGGGCCGAGACGGTTGCCGACGCCTATCGGGGTATGGGCTATGCCGCCGGACACGAAAGGTTGTGGCAAATCCACCTCAGTTGCGCCTATGCCAACGGTGAGGCTGCGGCGTTGTTGGGCGAGCGGTTTGTCGCTCAAGATGCGTTGCAGAGAGCGTTCAATGTGCATGGATGTTCGACGCTTAGACCGGCAAGTCCGGGTGATTGGGTGGCTAGTGCTTATCTGGAAGGCCTCAACGCTTACGTCGGTTCGATGGATGAAATACCGCCAGAGTTTGCTCATGCGGGCGCCCAGCCACGGCTGTTTACCCTGGATGATATTGCCGCTCGGTACCGCTTTACTTCTTGGTTTCAGCAGAAAAGTTGGACTGAAAAAATACTGTTGGGACGCCTTATGGCGACTCATGGAGTGGACCACTTTCGTGATCATGTATTGCATCTGTCCGCAGACGATGTTGCGCAGATTCAGTTACTCGAAGAGCCTTTGCGAAGGATCGATCCGAAAATGGTTGAATTGGCTTATCCCGAAGTCAAGGTTCCAACTATTTCTGGCAGCAATAACTGGGCCGTGACCGGCGCGCGATCTGCTAGCGGCTACCCAATGTTGGCGACAGATCCGCATCAGCCCCATACTATTCCTAACACTTTTTTTTATGTGCATTTGCATGCTGGGGATTGGGATGCTTTTGGTGCGGCTTTTCCTGGCGTACCGTATTTCATGATGGGTTTTACCAATGAGTTGGCGTGGGGCCTGACCACCGGTTTCATTGACTGTTACGACGTTTTTGTCGAACAGGTCGAACACAATCAATACCGCACAGAAAGCGGCTGGCGATCGATCGAGCAAAGGAGCGAATCGATAGCGGTAAAAGACGCTGCGGCGCGTGAAGTGCAAATTCGTACCACGCAACACGGGGTATTGCTTGAACCGCTGATGCAGGAATTGGGCCGAATAGATACCCTGCCCACAGATTTTCAGACGAGTTTGTATTGGTCGTTGCGCGATGTACCCACGTCTGCCGGAGCACTCGCACTGTTACCCACCGCGCGTTCTGCGGAAGAATTTGGCGCGCTGTTATTTGAGAACGATGTTTGTCCACTGGCAAATAACATCATTTGCGTTGACAAGGCCAGTAACCTGCAGCGTTACATCGCAACCACTACCCCAGTGCGGCGCGGTGTTACCGGTTCCGTGCCATTGGCAGGCTGGCAGCAGGCACATGACTTTAGCCTCGCCACTGCAGCCGAGCTTGTTGTAGAGCGAAATCCGCAGGACGGCGTCAGTCTGACCGCAAACAATGACACCATGGGTGATGCTGGAGATTTTTACATCCATAATTTTCCGGTCCACAGTGCGCGCGCAGACCGCATTCGCGAATCGTTAGAACAAAAGGCGAAATTCAGCGTGACGGACTTTTGTCAGATGCAGCTCGACCTCACTGACCTTCGCGCGGCGCAGCTGCTCCCTGAGTTATTAGGTGTCTTACGCACAAGCCATGAGCCCGATGTGCAGCTTGCCGTACAGTTGCTCGAAGCCTGGGATCAACGCGCCACAGTCGAGTCCGGCGCGGCATGCCTGTACTACCCGTTTTTAGACCGATTTTGGCCGGGCAAATTCATGCGGGACGCTTTGCAGGACGATCTTATTCGGTTGTTACCTGCGGCGGCTCCCGGGCTTAACCGTTTTGATATTGCGAGTTTTACTCGGGCGGGATCGCCCTGGTTAGCTCATGGCGAATTATTGAGCAAAACCATTTGTGCAGAAATGAGCGAAGTTGTGAAGCGGGTGAAGAAAAGCCTTGGTGCCGATCCTCAGCAGTGGCGTTGGGGGGACCTGCATAAAATTACGTTCGCGCACCGGTTACACAAGCATGACCCTTGGCAGGCGATGCGCGTCGGTCCTGACGAGATCGGTGGCAGCGCGACGACGCTTGCGATGGCGATGCATATGGGGGCTGGGCCTGGTGTTGCGGATATTGACGACGGTGAAATCGCGTGTCGGGTGTTTCATGGACCGGCTTACCGGTTAGTAGTGGACTTGGGCGATACCAGCCAAGCACGTTTTGTCATTGCCGGGGGTAATGGCGGGCGCGCGGGTTCAGAGTTTGCCACCAATCACTATCCAGCTTGGTTAGCGGGGGACTACTTCACCCTAAAATTGCAGCAGCACGAGATTGACGTCAAACAGACATGGAGATTTGCCCCAGCAGGCTAGCAGTAGCTCGGCGGTGGTTGTGCTGTGGTATCTGGCAACAGATCTCTTAACGATCATCTGGTGCAACGCCCTATTTTGTTGAGATATCTGCGGTTATTGGTTCTTCCCGGCCGCGCGGCGGGGTCGACCTTACGAATTTTGCCGATCTACGAGGGCGCTCAGCGTTTTCTCTTCGCCGGTTAGGCCCAACTGTGCATCAAGGACTTTGAGGCGCGCGCTAATTCGCTCAGCGGTGCCGCCAACAATTCGCGCGCGCAATCGGTGTGCGACCCAAGCGCCCGCTAGAGCCACGGCGCCCAAGGTGGCAAACATTAAGGCATAGCCGGCCGGTCCGGGGAAATTGTCTAGAATGAAGCCCCATAATAGATAAGCGAAGGAAGACGGCAGATAAATCATGAATGCGGCAACCGCGATTGCCGATCCGGAAAATCGCTGGGGCAGGCCCATTTCGCCAAAAGGCGCAAAATACAAGGCGCGCATGAAAAAGAATAATACCGAGAGCAAGATCATTAGGGTCATCGCGGCCCAAGCGCCACCGCCGCCTAGGGTCAGTGCTGTGGTTATAGCGGCGAGGATGGCTACACCAAACAACCCTAAGCGCAGTCCACCGCTGGCTCCGCCCAAGTAGCGATCGGCGATAAAGCCGGCCGGTAAAGCCACGCCGATGCGACCCCCCGATGTAGAGACAATGCCAAATATGGAAATGGCCAATAATGGGAGGGCATGTAAATCCTGCAGGTAGGTCAGAAAAAACGGCATGGAGGTGTAGGCCAGATAGACGCTGAAGCCGGCAAAGCCAGCCAGCCAAACTTCTGGAAGCCGCAGCGTCATCGACATGCCTGCGAGCACTTCGCGATTGGCTGCTTTGCGGTTGCTGCCGGACTTTAATAATGTTTCGGTGGGCAACATAAACCAAGCGACGATGCCAAGAATGATCATTATGGCTGCGTTAACCATAAAGGCGATCTCGAGTCCCAATAGACTGTAGCCGAGGAATGCGTAGAGCCCGATGGTCAGGGCATTTTGCAGCAGTTCGATGCCGCCGCGCCCACCTTCGAGAAGGCCAAAAATTTTGCCTTGGTTGCTGTCCGAGGTGGATCTTCGGACACTGGACAATATCGCCGGCCAGAACGCGCCTTCGCACCATAACGACAGCATTACAAACAGAAAGCAGAGCGTGGCGAAGTCGTTCGTTTGGCCAAGAAAATAGGTCGTTATGCCGCCGAGCACCATGTTTATCGGAATTAATACGCGCGGCGAGAATCGATCTTGTGCCCAGGCTAAGGCCAAGTAAAAGACGTTGTGAACAATGCCGTAGATAGACATCAGCAGGCCGAATTGGGTTTTGGATATTTGCCACAGCTCTAACATCTGCGGCAGCAATGCGCCCTTCATGGCAAGTACGGAAAATGCGAATTGGGAACACAGCACCAAGACGATGAAATTCGTCACGACCCGATTGGATGAAAACAACGGTTGCCCGTCAGTGCCAAGGAACAATTTCATAGGATCCTCTGCGTTATGGGCTTTGAGTGTTTGCCGCGCTGTTAAGACGATGGCCGATCAGGCCTAAACCAACTAACGCGGTGCCGACGGCCATACCCGTGAAATTGGATGGTGGCGCAGCCAGTACCCAATTCAGTTGCGGTAATGCAATGGCCAGCCCTCCCAAAGCGATAAGCCAGCGAGTCCAGAGAATATCCAAGCGCCCAAACCCTGCGAGATACCCCTGCAGTCCGGCGCAAATAAGCCATGTGCCCAACAAAGCCTCTGCAAAAGCTTGCAGAGAAATGTACCAAGGGCTTTGCAAAATAAAGGCTCCATCGAGTACGAAAATAAAAGGAATGACGTAGATGACGCTGCCCATACGCATGGCCGCGAAACCGGTTTTTAGCGGATTAGATTCAGCTATGGACGCGGCCGCATAGGCCCCTAGCGCAACGGGTGGGGTGATGTAGGACAGCATCGCCCAGTACAAGATAAATAAATGCACACTCAAAGCGTCGAGGTTTTGGCTTACCAAGGCCGGCGCTAAGACGACGGCTAAAAATATATACGCAGCGGTCACGGTCATGCCAATGCCCAGTACGAAACTGGTAGCTGCGCCCATAAACAACAGCAGACCAATATCGTCGCCGGCGAGACTCAGTAGGTCATTCACCAATGTGCCACTAAGTCCAGTCAGCGATAGCGAGCCGACGATCAGTCCAACGCCAGCGAGGACCACAACCAGCTCGATCAACAACTTACCGACGGCGTACATCAGATCGACGAAGCCATTGATGTCTAAGCGGTGGACTCGAGAGAATTGATTCAGTACCAGTAGCGCTGCGGTTGCATAGTACGGCGCGATGGACTCGCGTTGCAGAAAGAGCAAAAGGAAAATCAGCAGCGCGAACGCGCCCAGATAGAACCATCCCTCAGCAATAGTCCTTCGTAAGTCGGGTATGTCTTCAGTGGCTAAGCCTGTGACATTTTCACGCCCTGCATAGGCATCGATTTGCAGGTATAGGCTGGCAAAGTACAGTACTGCTGGCAGTGCTGCGGCTACAGCGACATCGATGTATGCGATATCCAATAGCGTTGCCATAACGAAAGCAGTGGAACCCATGATTGGTGGCAATAATACGCCACCCGTAGAGGCGCAGGCCTCGACGCCGCCTGCAATATGGGGTGCCATGCCGGATTTGCGCATCGCTGGAATTGTCAGCTGCCCGGTGGTGAGCACATTGGTGACAACACTGCCGCTCATGGATCCCATCAAGCCACTGGATACTATGGCGACCTTTGCCGGCCCGCCGCGCTGACGACCCAGCAGTGCGAAAGCGAGGTTGAGGAAAAACTGACCGCCGCCACTGTGCTGCAATACGACACCGAAAACGACGAAACCAATGACCAAATCGGCGAAGGCGCGGAAGGGCAGGCCGAACACACTCTCGATGGAAAGAAAGTGATAAGAGGCCGTCTCTGCCCAGCTTGAAGGTAGGCCGTTTAATGGGCCCGGAAGATATTCAGTGATGACTGGCAAGATAGAAAAGGCTCCAGCGATAATGCACAGGGGCCATCCTGCTGCGCGCCTTAATGCTTCTAATATGATGATCCAGAGCGCCATGGCCCCGTAGACGGCAAATTCTGGAGCAGCGAATTCCCAGGCTTCATCCAGGGCTTGCTCGGCGGTGAAAAAAAAGCCGGCCAGTACTCCAATGCTGCCGATTATTAATGGCCAGTCGATCCAGGGCCTAGTTGGGAAAGTGAGCAATGCCCAGGGAGCTAACAGTGCTGCTAGGGCGTAAAAATATTGGGTTTCAATGGCGATAAGGCCCTGCAGCCATTGCTGATTGCCGAACAGGCGTAAAGTATCCATGGCGAGTATCAGCGCCAAGGTGGCGAGCATAGCTACCAGGGCGCGGATAGCAGGGTGTGGTGTTGCTTGCATACGGCTGAGTAAGGCTCGACGACTAACGCCAGATTGGATCAAAACCTGCAGCGTCTAGGGCCGCGGCACGACGAACCATCCATGCGGCGCTAAAATCATCTGGGTCCTCGGCTTGGTGGGCCTGCCATGCTGTTGCGAGCACGGTTTGTCGCTGAATCAATCGGGTGTTGTGCGCGTCGTCAGCATCACTCCAAACTCCAATTGCTTTGAAGTAGCGCACGGCGCCCTGATGAAATGGCACCACCCACTGAAAATTCTGTCTACCCATAGCCCAGCCGATGCTGCCCGGGTCGGCATTTTTGTATTCTTCGTAATGAAGGTGGATTGCCTTGGCTAAGTCGTGGACGAGCTGTTCGTCCTGGTCTGCCAGCGTTATCAACATTGGGTACGGATAGGTCGCGCCCTCGTGGGGATTGGCCTCAGAGATTGCTGCGCCCCGGGTTGCAATATGTTTCTGCATAAAAGGCACTATGTCGTCCATGCGTTGCCAGCAGCCTGCGTCATCGTGTGGTGCGGGTGGCCAGAAGATGCCTCGCGGTGAAGCCTCGAGCTTGCGCGTGGGGCCGGACACGGTGGTGGCATACGCGGCGTCGACCTGGCCATTTACGATACCGGTCCACATGGCGTTGTAGCCAGGAAAGTCCACGCGTTCTACATCGTCCCACGTTAATCCACCACAGGCGAGAAACGCCTCAGTAGTGACATTGAGGGCCGGCGCGCCGCGCACGAAAGGAACGCGTTTACCGCGCAAATCAGCGTAAGTCTTTATGCCCAAATCGTTGGCGACACCGAGTGCTTGGTTGCTGTCGCCGTGAGACGCCATAACCAGGCGTAACGGCATAGGTCCCCAAGTTTTTCCAGCAAACTGAAATACCCCCTCTTGGCCAAAGTAGGTCGCCACACCGTTGGCAGAAAACTGCACCCGGCCGCGTTGGAGGGGCAACAGACGCGAGACGTCGTTCTTACCCGGTAACACCCTTAGATTAACGTTGTAATTATCTTTAAGGGCTTTGCCGATGCCTACGGCTTGGTTATAGCCGGTGGTGCCAAGGTTGTAGGCACTCCATGACATGGTGCGGGGGAATTCTGGCTGGAAGTCCGGTTCCGCGCTTTGGGCTTGCATAAAGAAGCCGAGGAGCACGACTGCGGACAGTCGAGAGAAAATATCTAAATTCATTAAAACCCTTGCAGACCAGAGAAAAACCTAGCGTGGGTCGAACCACGCCTGCGGCAATGTAGGGTGTGCAAATGAGCGGGTCAAGGGATCAAGTGGACTAAGAATATAAAGCAAACTCAAACGGCTTTCGTGGTTAGAATTCGCGGCTGCTCCGCACGCCGCGTTAAATCGCAAAAGATCGGGCTGGATTGCGGGGCACAGAACTGTGCACTTCGACCTTTACCGGAATTGCGCAGATAATTTTTCCGAATTTGGGGACGCACAAGCATGGGTCGATTGCAGCGAGATCACAGTCCTGACACGACTCCAGTGAGTACCTTCGCTCAGGTGCTGTATCGGCATGGCGCATTGATGAGTTTTGTTGCCTTCGGGCTTTGGTTGATTCAAGGCGGCGCAGCCCTAGATGATGCGTTCTATGCGGTTGGGCAACGTCCAAGCCTGTTTTTGTTTGCCTTTTTGATTATTTTAGGTGGCTTTATTGGATACCTAAAATGGCGCCGGTACAATTTTTCGGGGAGCCAATGGTTATGGATCGGCTACCTGTTTTATATTTCGGTGGTGGAAGAAGTCGCGTTTCGGCTGTATCTGCCCGCTGCGCTTGAATCGCAATTTGGGTTGGTGGCGGCCGTAGTTACCAGTAATTTAATTTTCGGCCTGATTCATTACTTTACCTTGAGGTGGAAATTCAGCCACTGCGTGCTGACCGCATTAGGTGGAATAGGCCTGAGTCGGTTGTTGGCGCAATCTGGTGATCTAGGTCTGGTGATACTCGTTCATTTTGTTGCTACCTTTCTGAATACACCGAGGCCGCCAGAGGGATCTGTTCGTGTGGACTGAAATCCAGCAGGCGGTCGCAGAAAGAACATTAAGGTCAGTATGAACCGACGGGAATTTATCTTTAGCAGTGCGGCGTCGACTTTGCTCATAAGCGGTGGCTGCAGCGTGCCCCCAAACCCTCTGACGCCTGTGATAACTGCGCCCGCCGGTAAACTGCAAGGCCACGTGGTTGACGGGGTGCATCGGTTTTTAGGTATTCCCTATGCACAGCCACCGTTTGGAGAGCGGCGCTGGCGCGCTCCGGAGCGGCGCCCCTCTTGGTCAGGGGTCTTCCAAGCAGGCGCCTATGGTCAGATTTGTCCGCAGACCGGTGGACTCTTATCAAATGCCCTGCTCGAAGGCGAAGATTGCCTGAATCTTAATATCTGGACGCCTGATCCCAGTGCTCGAGATCTGCCTGTGATGGTTTGGGCTCATGGCGGTGGGCAGATATCCGGTAGTGGCGCTAATGAGCTTTATGATGGTGGTCATTTCGCTCGTGAGGGTGTGGTGTTGGTGACCTGCAATCGGCGCTTGGGCGCGGAGGGGTTTCTTTATTTGGAGGAGTTGTTTGGCGAAGGGGTTGGCCCCGGCAATCTTGGCATGCAAGATTTGATTTGTGTATTGCAGTGGGTCGCCGACAACATCCAGGCCTTTGGCGGTAATCCGAATAACGTGACCTTGTTCGGTGAATCTGGCGGTGCTGCGGCGACTCAAGCGACTATCGCAACACCTGGCAGCGCGGGTTTGGTGGACAAAGCTATTCTACAGAGCGGCGGGCATGCGGTGCAGCGACCTGCCACGGCAACGGCAATCGCGCGCCATGTGACGGAGCAACTGAACGTCCCAGCTGGTGACCTAGATGCGCTAAGTCAGGTGCCTTGGCAGAGCATTGTAGATTTATATCCCGCTCTTGAAACCCGCACTGAGTGGGCTCAGCCGCAGATATATTTGCCCGTGCTCAATTCGCATATGCCCACTCACCCGGTGGATGCAGCCCATTCTGGGCTAGGCTTGAACATTGATTATTTGATTGGCAGTTGTCGCGATGAAGCGAACTTATTCTCTCTATTTATGGATCTTGAGGGCAGTCAATTTGATCGTCGAGCGCAGCAGGTGGTCGCCGCCGCCGGTGCGAGTTGGCCTGATGTTTTGCGTCGTTATGCACAATTGCGTCCGGAGTTGAATAAGCAGGAGTGTTTCAACGCCGCCGTTGGTGATATGTGGTTTCGGGTACCGAGCTTGCGCATTGCTGATGGGCATCAGCGACAGTCCGGCCGCAACACATTTGTGTATCTGTTTGAGTGGTCCTCGCCGTTGATTGGCGCAGCACACGCTCTGGATTTAATGGTATTTGGAAACGGTCTAGCGTTTTCATTTCTGGCCGGCTTGAAAGATTATGACAAGACCGCTGAATTTATGCGCAAGGCTTGGGTCGCATTTGCTGAATCAGGAAAGCCCGATGTGGCTGGGCAATCTTGGCCTGCTTACACAGATCAACAAGCTACTTTGAGCATTAACCAGACGCCGTCGTTGCACGCTGAGTCCTATCGGCAGCTGTTCCCAATGCTCGAGCCAGTCATCGGTGCGAATTGGCGGGCTGCAGGTTTGTAGGGGTAACTGCTGAGCACGGGCTGAAGTCAATTATTCGGCCAGCAGAATCCGTTTAGCTTGTTGATAAGCGTCTGCTGCGCGGCCTTCAATTTGTTGCTCGGTACAACTGCCCAAAGGATGCTTCAGGAGCGCGAACGAATAGTCTGGCAAACCGAGCATGCGGGCGATGTTTCTTGCGGTAACCTCAAAAGGTGTTGTGCACAATACCACTGCGGGCTTGCCAAATTGTTCGTAGATGATGCCGTCATGCAAACTGCACGTTGAGCAGGATCCTCAGTCACCGTTGGCGGTAATCAGAAAGTCGCTGCGCGCGGCTAAGTCAGCAATAACGCCATCCTCTGCTGGAGCGCTCGCGTTGGTTTTAAAGATCATGTCGCTAACAATTTCGCACTGATCATGGCGGCGGAAAAGTTCGGCAGTTTTTAAGAGTAGGGGGCGTGCGTTGGCTTTGCCGTTGCATAGCAAGCCAATGCGCATGTTCTGAAGCGACGTCAGTCGTGGCGCGAGTTGATGGTTTTGAGTCGGACTCGGTGCGCTGGGGTCTATTAATTGCATAGTTTATTCCTGACCTCGGGTGGGTGTATTCGTGCTTAACAATCGATGCAAACGCCGATGGCCTCGCTTTGCATCATTGATGCGCGGGTGCGGCTCCATGATGGAATGAAAGATGAATGACCGCCAGCATCGCCGCCGCCGACGACCAACAAGATGTCGTCCCCGCTCAAGCCGCGATGACAATCCTCGCGCGCCTGCAGTGCGTATTCTCTTGGGCTGAATTTACCGATGCGGCGCAAAGTTGCTTCGCTGCGTAGCGCATGCTCGAATAAAAATTCTCGGGTGTCGGACTTGCTGAAGTTGCTATTGGCAACAATCTCGGCGTGTTCTGGAGACAAAACTACGGCGCTCTGGCCGATACTTATACAGCCGCAATTGGCCATGGCATCGGCAATAGTTTCCAGCACTGCCTCGGCGGTCTGGCCGCCATGGTTTTCAACGTTGACGAAACCGCCCCCAGCGAACACGGTAACGGAGCTTATTTCAGCTGGATATCCCAGCTCTTGGTTAAGGCATTGCCAGGGTGTCTTGTCTGCCCGCTCGGCAATACAAAAGCTGTATTTTCCAGGATTACCTTGGGTAGATTTATCTGCAATGCCGGGTGTCATTCGAAAGATATTTAGAATGATCAGTCGCACGGCACGACCAATGGTTGCGTTAGCGCGGTTGCCTGGGCCAAATAGATTCACCCCGGCATTCATGCCGATGTCATCAACAATGGGGCCGCTAACCACAAGCAGTGGGGCCGAGCCGCCAGTGCTCGCGGTACTGCCGTGGAAGTTGAAGGGCTTTTTCGCCATGGCCTCAAATGCGGCGACCACCACCGGAAAGTACTCGGGCAAACATCCGGCCATAACAGCATTTACCGCAGCCCCGTGCAGGGTCAAATCGATTTGTGTGGCAGGGTGATGCGCGATCACTGTTTCTGGAGGGCGGCCCTCCATCTGCAGCATGGCCTCAACGCGGCTGGCCTCAGGTGGCACCACCGGTAAGCCATCGGTCCAGCCTTGCTCGTAGCAGTAATCGATGGCATCCAGCACATCGTTTGCGACCTCGTGTTTTTTGGTTGCTCCGTTCATAGACCCTCGGTTCACCCTATCAGTTTGTGGCGCGCGTTAAACACAGCATAACTAAGTTTGTGAAACTTCGGTAATTGGCGAAGGTTGGCGGTGCAGTGCCGATTAAGCGTGAGGGATGGTTGTAGCTGCGCCCTATTTGCGCGGTAAATTTCGTGGACGAAAATCAGCAAGCGACGGGATACTATTGCGCCCTGTTGACGAGAAAAATCGGCCACTCTAGGCACGTGGGCTTGAAAGTGGGCGCAAAGCGAAAAAAAGATAAAGTAAGGAGCTAAGCAATGACCGAGTTCGTGCGCACGGCAGAGGAAAATTTTCAAAATTTGCAGGACTTTAACTACGCGCCTAATTATCACTTTTGGCAAGACTTACGCATGCACTACGTGGACGAGGGTCCGAAAGACGCGCCCGTCATGCTGCTCATGCATGGCATGCCAACTTGGTCCTATCTCTATCGCGATGTGATTCCTGGTTTAGTAGCGGCAGGGTATCGGTGCATAGCGCCGGACCATCTAGGCTTTGGCCGTTCTGATAAGCCCACTGATCTGCACTGGTACACCGTTGCACGCCATACCGAAGTGCTCACCTCGCTCATTGTTGACCTAGATCTAAACAACATTTCGTTGGTCTGTCAGGACTGGGGTGGGCCTACTGGCTTGGCCCAGGCAGCGATGATGCCGGAACGCTTTGACCACTTAGTTATAATGAACACGTGGCTGCACCATCCAGAATACGAGTACTCCGAGGGAATTCGGCGTTGGAATGCCGGCTGGCAGCAGGGCGGTAATTTTGATCGACCAGAGCCAGACTTGGGGTTAATGATGGTGATGTCTGCTGGACTGATGTCGCGGGAACAATACGTCCCGGCATTTATGCAGGGCGAAGATCCACAATTAAGTGGCGCAGCGGCGGCGATGTATCAGGGTTTTGCTGCGCCTTATAAAGGGCTTCCGGATGCCGGATATAACGGTTTCCGGCGCTTTCCTTTATCCATTCCACTAGACAGCTACCATAACGGCAATGCGGCTGCCCAGACCATGCACTACAAAACACTTTTGCAATGGAACAAAAGCTGTCATTTCATTTGGGGATGCACAGATGACGTCTTCATTGAGGATTGGGGCCGCCAATGGGCGCAACAGATGAATGCGCCCTTTGATGCGATTCCTGATGCGGGGCATTTCCCGCAAAATACCCACGGCGAGCGGCTTGTTGAATTGATATTGCAAGGCCGGAGCCAGTGAGCGATAGGGCTGCGTTAAGAGTGCCGGATTGGCTTGAGTCCAAGGCGCTGATCAACGGTGCTTGGGAACCCGCCCGTGACGGCAGTTGCTTCGATGTAGTGAATCCAGCTAATCAGCAGGTCATTGCTCAGGTCGCCAATTGCGGTGCTGTTGAGACTGCGGCTGCGATCGAGGCTGCCAGCGCTGCGCAAGTGGATTGGGCGAAGCGGCCAGCGAAGGAAAAGGCATATTTGCTGCGTTGCTGGTTTGATTTGGTGATGGCGCAACAGGAGCCGTTAGCGCAATTGTTGACGCTTGAACAGGGTAAGCCACTGGCGGAGGCCAGAGCGGAAATTGCCTACGGCGCCAGTTATATCGAATGGTTCGGGGAAGAAGCCAAGCGTATTTACGGTGACACGATTCCACAGCCAAGCGCTGACAAACGGATTATCACACTCAAGCAACCCATTGGCGTTGTCGCGTGCATCACGCCATGGAATTTCCCCAACGCCATGCTCGCGCGCAAAATTGCTCCAGCGTTGGCTGCGGGGTGCACAGTGGTATGCAAGCCTGCGAATGAAACACCCCTGTCTGCGTTGGCTCTTGCGCATCTTGCAATGCAGGCGGGCATTCCGGCCGGTGTGATTAATGTGCTTTGCGGTAAAACAGAAGAGATTGGTCAGACACTTACTGGCAGCACTCAGGTGCGCAAGCTGACCTTCACGGGCTCTACTCGGGTGGGCAAAATGTTAGCTGCGGATTGCGCCGCGACGATGAAACGCACGACTATGGAATTGGGTGGTAACGCGCCTTTTATTGTTTTCGCCGATGCGGATTTAGATGCGGCGGTAGCTGGGGCGGTGGCGTCGAAATATCGCAATGCCGGGCAGACCTGCGTTTGTGCCAATCGAATTCTGGTCGAAGACGAAATTTACGATACCTTTGCAGAGCGGCTGGCGAGCAGTGCGCAGGCATTCAAGTTGGGTGACGGTCATGACGAAGCGGTCACGATGGGACCGCTAATTCATCAGGGTGCAGCTGAAAAAGTAGTTGATCTAGTAGACGATGCTTTGGCCGAGGGCGCGCTGGTTCGGCAGGGATGTGGGATTTCGGATTTGGGTTCGGGTTATGTGGAGCCAGGGGTGCTGATCGATGTGACTCCGCAAATGCGCATTGCCCAAGAGGAGATTTTTGGACCTGTCGCGCCGTTGCTGCGTTTCCATACAGAAGCGCAAGCCATACAACAGGCCAACGCGACCCAAGCGGGTTTGGCGGCGTATTTTTATACCACTAATGCGGCGCGTATGGTGCGGGTGGCCGAAGCACTGGAATACGGTATTGTCGGCATCAATGAAGGCATCGTATCGAATGAAATGGCGCCGTTCGGTGGGGTCAAAGAATCAGGTAATGGTCGCGAGGGGTCCCGTTATGGGTTGGATGATTATCTGGAAATTAAATATCTCTGTATCGGGGGTATAAAGCCAGATTAAGTGCCGCTAAGCGGCGGGCTTTAGTTAAGGGGAAAGGTAAATGAATATCGGGTTTGCTCCGCATTATGAAACATTCCGCGACGAGGTGCGCAGGTTCCTTGATGATAACTTAACGGATGATCTTCGTGACGCGCAGCGGTTGTGCCCCGGTATATTTTTGGACTACGAGCACAACATTGTTTGGCACCGCATTCTGCATCAACAAGGCTGGATTGCGCCCAGTTGGCCTCAAGAATACGGCGGTACCGGATGGGATTTAATTCAGCGTTATATTTGGTCCATAGAAAAAGCTCAGGCGCATGCACCAGATACAGCGCCGATGGGATTGGGTATGTGCGGACCGATGCTGATTGGTTGTGGGTCCAAGGCGCAGCAACAGCAATATCTGCCGCGTATTCTTTCTGGCGAGGATTATTGGTGTCAGGGCTATTCGGAGCCTGGCTCTGGATCCGATTTGGCGAGCCTTAAACTGCGTGCGGCGACTGATGGCGATGATTTTGTTTTAAATGGCAGCAAAATATGGACGTCCCATGCCCATTACGCCAACAAAATGTTTTTACTTGTGCGCAGCGATGATGGCGGTAAACCGCAAGAAGGCATTACGTTTTTACTGATGGATATGCACAGCCCGGGCGTTCGAGTTGAGCCCATTGTGTTTGCGTCTGGCAGCCACGAAGTAAATCAGGTGTTTTTTGACGATGTGCGGGTGCCGAAAGTTAATATTGTCGGCGAGGAAAATAAGGGCTGGCAGGTAGCGAAGTATCTGTTGGAGTTTGAACGTGGCGGCTCTACGGGCGGTAATGCCGCGCGTAAAGTGGCGTTGCAACGGGTACGTAAACTGGCTGAGTCTACCGCTTTAGATGCAGGCACGGTTGCGGAAGATCCTGCCTTCAAGCGTCAGTTGGAAGAAGCTGAAGTGCAGCTAGAAGCAATTCAATATACCGAATTCAGGCTCATGGCGTCGCTGTCGAAAGGCCAGAACCCGGGGCCTGAATCATCGGTAATGAAGGCGCTATCGGCCAAAATGCAACAGCAAATCAGTGAATTGGCGGTCATTGCTACTGGTCACTATGCTGGGGTTCACCAACCGGAGGCGCGTACTGTAGGCAGCAATGCAGCCATGATCGGCCCAGATGCGGGTGCGATGGCGTTTACCAATTACTTCAACTTTCGGGCCAGCTCCATCGCTGGTGGCAGCGACGAAGTTCAGCGAAATATCATGGCTAAGTTGGTGCTTGGGCTATGAATCATCCTTTTAGTGCAGGTGCGATCGCTGATGCTGAAGCTTTAGTGGCGCAGATGACATTGGCGGAAAAAGCCGACTTTTGTTCGGGCCAGGATTTTTGGCACTTGGCAGAGTTGCCGCGTTTGGGCATCGACAAAATAATGGTTACGGATGGCCCGCACGGACTGCGCAAACAGGCGGAGCAGGCGGACCACCTTGGCGCGCATCGCAGTGTTGCGGCCACATGCTTTCCTACGGCATCAGCATTGGCCTGTTCCTGGGATTTGGCTCTGATTGAGCGTGTCGGTGAAGCGTTGGGTGAAACCTGCGTGGACGAGGATGTGAGTGTGCTACTGGGTCCGGGGCTCAACATCAAGCGCAATCCGCTTTGCGGAAGAAATTTTGAATATTTCTCTGAGGACCCGTTCTTGAACGGACATATTGCGGGCAGTTTAGTTCGGGGGATTCAGTCGCAGGGTGTTGGCGCTTGCTTAAAGCACTTTGCGGTAAATAACCAAGAACGTGGGCGCATGTACATGGATGCTGTGGTCGACGACCGCACCCTGCGGGAGATTTACCTTAAGGGCTTTGAAATTGCTGTTAAAACCTCCAAGCCGTGGACGGTTATGTGTGCATACAACCGTCTCAATGGGATCTATTGCAGTGAACATGACTGGCTATTGAATACGGTGCTGCGTGAAGAATGGGGCTTTGATGGCTTGGTAATGACGGATTGGGGTGCCGCCAATGATCGCGTGCTTGGCGTCAAGAGTGGGCTTGACTTAGAAATGCCCAACAGCGGCGGTATTACGGATAAGTTGGTCGCGGCCGCGGTCGGCGCAGGAGAACTCGACGAAGGGGCGTTAGATAGGGTTGTCATACGAAACGTGGCGCTGAGTTTATCGGCGAAAGATCGACAGACGCCATCGATTGCTGCGGACCCCGTTAGCCAGCATAAACTGGCTCGAGAGACCGCTGCCCAATGTTGTGTATTGCTGAAGAATGATGAGCAAATCTTGCCGCTCTCAGCGACACAGCCGCTTGCTTTAATAGGCGCTTTTGCAGAAAAACCACGCTTTCAGGGCGCGGGCAGCTCTCAAGTGCGGCCGACTCAGGTCGATACTCTGGTGGCAGCGTTGGCAGAGTACACAGAGGCGGTAACTTATGCGGCCGGTTATGACCCGATCCATAGCGAGCCTGATCAGGGCCTGATTGACGAAGCAGTCAGGGCCGCCAGTGCCGCAGAAGTGGCAGTGGTTTTTGCGGGATTGCCGGGAATATATGAATCGGAAGGCTTTGATCGCGAGCACATGTGCTTACCGCCGCAACATGATGCTTTAATCCGGGCCGTGGCTGCGGCTAATCCGCGCACAGTCGTGGTGCTGGCGAATGGTGCGCCGGTGGAAATGCCGTGGGTGGATGAGGTTGGCGCGATATTAGAAGGCTATCTTGGTGGTCAAGCTGCCGGTGGCGCTATTGCTGATGTATTAATGGGTGTGCGCAATCCCAGCGGCAAGCTGGCTGAAACCTTTGCGGAACAACTCTCGGATATACCGTCACAGCCCTGGTTCCCGGGTGAGCATCGACAGATGCAATATCGCGAAGGTTTGTACGTTGGTTATCGTTATTTTGATACTGCACGCAGATCTGTGTTGTTCCCTTTTGGGCATGGTCTAAGCTACAGCCACTTCGATTTGCCACAAGTGATCTTGTCGAACGATACACTCACCGCACAGCGCTCGGTTAAGTTAACGGTAGAGGTAAAAAATACTGGGTCGATGGCGGGTGCTGAAGTCGTTCAGGTCTACCGGCACTGCAAGAACAGCTTAGTGCATCGTCCCGACCAAGAGCTGTGCGGCTTTGCAAAACTGCACCTAGAAGCAGGTGCTGGCGGGTCTGTAGAAATCCAGTTATTGCCCGACAGCTTTCAAATATTCGATCACGGAACGCAAAATTGGATTTTAGAATCCGGCCCAGTGGAGTTACGCATTGGCGTATCCAGTCGAGATATCCGGCTGACTAAAATGCTCAACATAGCCTCTGTTGACGTGCCCAGTACCCTCGCTGCTGGCGTGCCTTGGCCAGAATTTTTGCCTGCAGATGCGGGGCAGGGATTGGCCGTCTCAGACTTTGCATTTGCGCAAATGCTCAACAGGTCAGTGCCTGCGCCCGAGGCGTTGCGCCCCTTTCACCGTAATTCTTCTGTACGCGAAATAGGCACTACATGGTTGGGTGCGAAAATTCAGGCCAAATTTGCGGACGCTTTTTTGGGCGGAATGGGGTTGGAGAAAGCCGATCCGACAACGCGTAAAATGTTCACAGAGATGGCCGAAAATATGCCATTGAGGGCGATCGCGTTATTTCAGCGCGGCAAGATCAGCTTCGACCAGATCGATTGCCTTTTGGCGTTATTGAATGGCCATTACTTAGTGGCTATCCGGCAAGCTTGGGGCCTTTGGCGAGGGCGCGAGAGTAACTAAATTCGTTGTAATAATAATCTTTGCGGGGAGCAAACTATGTCTGCACATAACTATGCGGTTTCACCAGCTGATGGCCCAATAGCGGTAACCGGCGCCAGTGGCTATATCGGTTCTTGGATTGTTCAAGACTGCATGGAACAAGGGTACGAGGTGCGAGCGTGTGTCCGTGATGCCAGCAATCCTGCCAAGACGGCGCACTTGCTGGATCTTAATCATGACGGTATGCGCGGGCACGTATCATTGTACGAGGCCGACCTATTTAAGCCCGGCAGCTATAACGAGGCGTTTAAGGGTTGCGCGGCGGTTATTCATGCGGGAGCGACAGTGGGTTTTAACCGAGAATCTCCCCAAGAAGTTTATGATGGTTGCTTCAAGGAAAATGCTCATGTGATCGAGTCGGTAAAGCGCTCTGGTAGCGTTAAGCGATTTGTTTTTACCTCCTCTTTCGCCGCAGTAGGTCATCCGCGCCCTGAAGGATACGTCTTTACCGAAAAAGATTGGTGTGGAGACAATGTAGAAGCCTACAAGGGCCGTTGGAGCGAGGAGCAAATCGCGAAAGATCGTGACATCGCGTATGCCATGGCTAAAGCGAATACCGAAAAGCTCATTTATGCCGAAGCTGAGGCCACAGGCGTTTTTGAGGCACTCGCTATTTTACCCTTGCACGTCATTGGACCGCTGATTGCGAGCAACAATGACCAACCCTGGAGTTGGCAAAATCACATAAGGCGGATGATGCAGGGCAAACCCTACAAGGGCGGGCGTGAAGGCCGTATGTTGTGGAACTGTGTGGATGTGCGCGACGTCGCGCGTGCTCATCGTCTATGTATGGAAACCACCGTTGGCGGCAATGGCAGCCGCTATATTTTGTCGGCGGCGGATCGAGGTGGCGAGTTGTTCACCTGGCAATTACAAGCATTGCTGGAATCCCTGTACCCAATGGTGGACGACATTGGTGGCGAGCCCATGCATGGGGAAAGTGGTGATGTCCCAGCGAAACCGACCTACGACGCGCCGCGAGCCTATTGTCTGCTGGCCAAGCAGGAGCTGGGTCTGGAAACCTTCGACTTAGAAACCACCGTCAGAGATACCGTGGATTCATACTATGCAGTTGGCTTATTGGGCGACGAAACAAGCTGATCAGTTCAGCTGTTGATCTGCAATCCAGTTACCATGGGCGCCGTAGGGCACAGGGTAGGGCAACTCGATACTGGCCACTGGCGCCGCAGAAAAATTGTCGGCTTCGATGATCACGAGTTTGGATTTATTGTTGTGCTCGTTATGCACAAGGCACAAGATCCATCCGTCGTTCTCGGCGTTCGAGGACGGCACCGGAGCATAGACGGGCTCGGCGCCACGGGTGCCGTTGCCGAGATTGTGCTCGTTGCACTGGCCGCTGATTAAGTCGTATTGGTAGAGCTTGGGGCCATACACCGGTTCTTCACTGTTGCCCTCGCCATCCAGCGCCATGAGGTAGCCAAATTGGCTGGCTTTGCCAACGAATTTATCGTTGACCCGGCCAAAGTCGCCCGGGCGATCGTCGACTTTTTCTTCCGTAACTTGGCCAGTAGCCAGATTGATTTGCCAGCGATGTAGGCGTGACACTTCGGAGAAGTCGCCGGAGTCTGTGCCGAATGCTGAGTTTTGCTTGGAGACGAATAAGTTAATGACATCACCTTGTTCCCAAGCGTTAACCTGATGAAAGACGTAGCACGGGTTGATTTCAAACCAGCGAATATCGCTCGCGCTGCCGGTTCGCGGCATAACGCCGAGACGCGCCTGATTTTCGCGCTTGAAGCGAAACGGTATACCGCTGGCCAGAAGATCCAGATCGAAGGCTAAGGGCAGATCCATGAAAATCACGTAATTTTCGGTGATGTTGAAGTCGTGCATCATTACCATTTCAGGCAATTCGATGCCCTCAAGCTGCTTTAGCTTGCCGTCAGCGCCGATGCGAATGTATTGGAGGAATGGTTGCTGAAACGAAAAGTAGCTAAACGCCAATAACTCGCCAGTAACAGGACAAACCTTTGGGTGCGCGGTCATCGAACAGGGTAGCGCGTCATCAAAATTTTCACAGCCAACGGTGTTGAGTTCGCTGTCAATTGCCCAAGGCCAATGGGCTTCCTCGAGGCATAATATTTTTTTGTTGTGGGCCATCACATGGGTATTGCCCTTGCCGCGTCGCAGATCGCCAAGGCCGCCCATGGGGTCTGTCAGTGGATCGGTAATGTCCGGAGTTTGCACGAAGCGGTTGCGGTACCACTCGGCGCTGCCGTTGCTGAGACGAATGCCATGCACCATGCCATCGCCGAGAAACCAGTGATCCCCAGTGCCTGACGCTGGATTAGGTCCAGTACGTAGATATACGCCGTTCAGCTCGGGTGGAATAGTGCCTTCAATTTTCAGTTCTGTGGACGTTCGCTCTTGCTGCGTTGGCGCCCAATTGCCCCGCAAGAACCAAGCCCCGCTTTGGTCATTCATGCTCGCTCCCCAACGATTTTGAGAGAGCATACTGAGGCGATATGCTCGAGAATGCCAGCAGCTAATGCGGTGCTACATTATGGGCCTGTGGTTACAAATCCCCCAGATCACAGCCGCGTTGCTGCAGGATAGGTTTTAGCTCTCGATAGGCGGCCGGTGTTTTGCTCAACGGAATATGTGGGTAAAGGTGATGCACGATGTGGTACTGCATACCTAAAGATAATAGGTTACCCAGACGGCTTTTGAAGGCGCGGGTGTCTTTATAGCGCCCGCGGCCATTGCCGGGGTGGTGGGGTGCCCAGCTTAAATAGTACTGGATATAAGTCAGCCCAATGTGTCTTGGTAGCCACCACAGCAGTGCCGCTTCCAGTGCGTAGCCACTCCACGCCATGCTGATTAAAAACCCAAGGTGCACAACGCTATAAACCAGCGCGTCGATGAGTTCATGATCTTTGCCGCGCCGTTGCAACGCATCAGCATAGCTCTGGTTCGCGTCCGATCCCGATTGCCGGGATTGGATGCTCTTAAGTAAAAAAGCGAAACCACTCGGCGCATGTACCGGATAATCGGGATCCAGTTGCGGATCGTTAGTATGGGCGTGGTGCTCCATATGGGTGTCGCGGAGGACTCGATATGGCTGGACTAAAGGGATAACTGAGATATGGCCGACTAATTCGTTTAGCCACCGTAAGGGTTGACCACGGCGGGCAATAATATTGTGTTGCGCTTCGTGGGAGGGCAGGTAACAAAGACTGACGTTTAGCGATGCGATAATGAAGCCAAGCCATAGCGGCATGATGTCCAAAAGTACCAGCGGCCATAGGGATAGCCAAACGGCTAAATTGGAGAAAGCCCATGCCACAGCTCCCCAAGGCACCATGCGCATGTATTTGGCTGCGATTTGGCGCTCTGCCGAATCTAGCGCGTCTACATTGGCAGGGCTTGAATATTGGATTTCGCTCATGGCTTTATCCAAAACCACGAGCCGCGTAGCTGTGCTGACAAGCCTAAAGCACCGCCAACGATAAAACCGATCCATAGCGGATTTATACCCGCTGTAGGCAAACCAAGTGCGGTTATTGATTGGGCGAGTAAGGGTGCTAAAAATGCCAACCCAAAGACCAGTGGTGAAAACAATAAGCCGAACAATTTCATAGCGTTGATACCTTCATCGCAGAGTGTCGTAGGGTAGTATAGGGTCAGAGGCGAAGGCTGGCCATAATGCCAGATCAGGTCTTAGCGGGGGCAGAAAATGAGGGTGCTTGCATCGCGTTGGTTTCGAGCGTTGGCGATTTTCGCTTTGTTATTGGTGTTGCTGGGCATAAACATCAACCGAGTCGTCGTGTTCATAGACAAGCGGTATTTTGAGCCTACTTACCGCGGCTGTGTAACCGTGGTTGGATGGATTGCGGACGATGTGAGTCAGTTAGAGCGTCAAATCGTCTGCAACATTACTATGGTAAGAATCGTGGTCGATGCGGAAAGGGCGCTGGCGTCAGAGAGCAACGAGGAACAGCACTCCTCGGGCTAAGTCGCCGTAGTTGGCTAATTAGAGCCTGCAGCGCAAGCGGCCACAGTCGGCTAACAAGAGCCTTCAGCGCAAGCGGCCACAGCCAGGTAACAAGAGCCTTCAGCGCAAGCGGCCCCAGTCGGTTAACAAGAGCCCTCAGCGCAAGCGGCCACAGTCGGTCAGCAAGAGCCTTCAGCGCGAGTGGCCCCAGTCGCCTAACAGCGCGTTGGTGATTAGGCGCCGAAAGGCTTGGCATGCAATAGCGCCGCGGCAAGGTCTTCGCCACTCTGGTAAGCGCCGTCTGCACCACGACCTAGACACCAGTCGCCGGCTACCCCTAAACGCAGATCTTTATCCATCAGATAGGGTTTACCAACGGCGTCTTGGGTATGGGCGTAGCGCCATCTGTGAACAGCGCAGTGAAGAGGTTTTATCATCTCGACGGTTACGTCCTTTAGTGCCGCTAATAGGTGTGTTTGCACATCAGTGGGCGCATCGTCCTCATGGCGCTGGCTCCAGCCGGCTGTTGCCTCCAGAACGTAACAGTATTCGTCTTTATTGATCGCGCGCTTGGGTTTGGAATGCTCAGCGCTGATACGGCGGATCAAATTGTGAGTTGGAGTCTGTTGTGTTGCAGTGATTATCGGCGTGGTGGTGGCGAGCATCATGACCCATGCCGGGTTCATGCGAACATTCGATAACTGCTGTTTGAGAGGGGTATCGAGATTTTCGATTAATACCTGAGTTTGAGGACAGGGCGCGGTGATCACTAAATCGTCAAAGGGCCCGTGTTCGGCCGCCTGATCATCATATAAATGCCACCCGTTGGCGTGCTGCACTATGGATGTGATCTGACAGCCGTTAAGAATACTGAGCGACCGCGCAATATCTTTAGCGAGCTGGTTAACGCCATGTTCAGGCACGTGGCATTCCATCGTCTCGTGGGTGCGCGACCATATTGGATAACCACGGATTTTTTCTCGCCATCCCGGTCCGTCGCCGTGCAAACTGGGCGCGCCGTGATCAAAACGCCAATGCGCGTGGCGCCGTGTTGCGAGGCGGCCGCCAACTCCGCGGCCCTTATCAAAAAGTTCAACAGTGACGCCGGCTTCTTGTAACAACTGCGCGCAGCGCAAGCCGCAGATACCGGCACCAATGATGGCGACATTGGACATAAATCATCTCGAAATCCTCGATTCGTAAAACGGTACCGGTTGTCGGGTCAAAGCTTCGTGACCATTAAACTGTCGATATTCTGTCTTAGTTCGTCTTGCAATAGGTGCTGAAGAGATTGATAGACTGCCACAACGGTCATGGTGGAATGGGTCAGTTGCTAACATTTGTACGAGCTGAGTCTGCCGATTTAGCGAAGGTTAATGCGCTCATCGTCGCAGCAGTAGGCGGGTGGCCAATTTCCGCCCGTTTGAGCCGACTGGCGGCGGTATCTTTGAGCTACGGAGCTCTGGATTTTGAAGATTTTGAAATGGTCTTATGTTATAAAGCGGCCGCGGAAATAGGGGTTGCAGTGTGGCAGCCGGACGCACTAATACGATTGCAAAATGGCGACCAAGTGGCGTGGCTGCATGGGTTATATGTCGCGCCTAGTGCTCAAGGCCAAGGTATTGGTCGAGAACTATTAAGAGAGATCGCGCGGCGAGCAAGCTTGCGTCATCGATACTCGCTCTATGTGCGTGCCGAACGGTTCGCTACGGGGTTCTTTGAGCGCCTAGGTGGTCGCCGCTTGAGTTCGCAAGAAGGCCCGGAAGGAGGGGCTCAAGCCTACCCTCACCGCTTTGTGATGGCGGTGGATAATGTGGCCAGCAATTAGCATTTGTGCGAAATTGTGCTTTGGTTACAAAGCGCTGAAGAAAAACATAACTCTGAGGAAAACAACAAGATGGCAAAATGTGGCCGTAGTGGTCTGAAGAAAAACGTGTTTGCAGTTTGTGCTGCAGCTGCGTGCGTGCTTCTGGGTTTTGCGCCTGGGGTCTGGGCAGAAGAGGACGCAGAATTGGCATGGAAGTATCACTGTGTGACGTGCCACGGTGTTAACGGCGTAGCGAGTTCTGACCGCTACCCAAATATCGCCGGCCAGAACGTGGGTTATCTGGTAAGCCGCCTTAATTATTTTCGCGAAGGTCAGGAGCCCGGAAACCAGATGAACGCCCAAGCGGTTCTGCTGAGTGACGAAGATATACAAAGGCTGGCTGAATATTTCAGTCGCCAAGCGAATTGAGGTTGGCTGTGAATACATTGAAATCAATTTATCAGTCGGCGTTGGTTGGCGCCGTGATGTTGTTGGGCGCATGCTCGGGTGAGCCTGTCGACGGTGCGGCGTTGGCTGTAGAGAAGGGCTGTATTGCCTGCCATGGCCAAGATGGTAAGGCGATCGCGGACATCTATCCGAATCTGAACGGTCAGTGGGAACGCTACCTGCGCTTGCAATTACAGGCTTACCGCTCGGAAAAGCGCGTCAATGCTGTAATGTATGGCATGGCGAAAGACCTCACTGACGAAGAGATTCGTATCCTTGCGGCGCACTATGGCAGGTAAAATCTCGTTCTGAGATCGCGTTGAGGGCATGACTGCGCAATGTAATCGTGCCCTAATCACTGTCGTCTTGCTGGCGCTTGGGTCAGCGGGTTGTGACTCAAGCAACGCTCCTAGGGTGGAGCTCGAGCCGGTCAACACAGATTCGGCCGAGTACGTAGGCTCCAACCAATGCGCTGGCTGTCATGCTGAAATCTGGCAACACTGGCAGGGGTCGCATCATCAGCTGGCCATGGCAGAACCGACTCCCGATACAGTTTTCGGTGATTTTGCCGATGCCGAACTAGTCCATGGTAAACACAGAACGCTGTTTCAAACGGCGGGCTCGGCCTTCGTTGTCGCCACCACAGATGGCACTAACGCCTCCAAAGATTTAACCCAGCTGCGAATACGCTATACGTTTGGGGTAGCACCGCTGCAGCAGTACCTTGTGGATTTGGGCGGCGGTCGGCTGCAGGCATTGCCGATGGTTTGGGACAATCGAGCGGGGTCGGGGTCGCGTAATACGGTAGCTCATCAAGATGGCTGGTATCACCTTAATCCGTCCGCAGACGCGATCGAAAATCCGGAACATTGGCGTCGCGGTGGCCAAAACTGGAACCACATGTGTGCAGATTGTCACTCGACTGCGGTACGCAAAAACTACGATCCCGCAACGGATACCTTTGCGACGGAATTTGCGGAGATCAGCGTAGGGTGCGAGGCCTGTCATGGGCCGGGTAGTCTCCATGCACAGCAGCCGACCATAGTGCCTTTACCGACGTTGAAAGAAGCAGCGCAACAGGTAAACACCTGTGGAACATGCCATAGTCGACGCACGCAACTTGCGGAAGGGTTCACCCCCCAGCAAAACTATCTGGATCATTATTTACCGGCCCTGCTTGATGATGGTTTATATCATGCCGATGGACAGATCTTGGATGAGGTGTATGTTCACGGCTCATTTGTGCAAAGCAAAATGCATCGTGCGGGAGTAGCCTGCAGCAACTGTCATGAACCCCATTCGGCGCAGTTAAAAATCCCCGGCAATGGCGTGTGCACCCAGTGCCACAACGTCAATGGCCGTGCAGATTTTCCGTCGTTGCGGCCGGCCAATTACGACAGCATCGAACACCACTTTCATCAACAGGGTACTGAGGCTGCAGCGTGTGTTTCCTGTCATATGCCAGAGCGGGTCTATATGGGAATTGATGGCCGTCGAGATCATAGTTTTCGCAAGCCCCGTCCGGACCTGTCTGAACGCACCCGGGCACCCAATCCATGTACCGACTGTCACAAATCGGAATCTGTGCAGTGGGCAGCAGACGCTGTGCGCGCGCATTTTGGGGCACCGCCAGCGGATGAGACTGTGCATTTTGGTGTGATATTTGCGCTGGCGCGTGATGGTCAGTTGAACGCCGAATCTGCTTTGGCAGCAGTCGCGCAAAATTCTAAGCAGCCTGACATTGTGCGCGCGACGGCATTATCTCTAATGGGAAGGTATCAGCGTCAAATCAGTTCGGAGGCCATCGTTGCGGGGTTAAATTCAGCTTCTGCGTTGCAGCGAATTGGCGCTGTTCGAGGGGCTGCTCGATGGTCTTTTACAGAACGTTGGCGACGCCTGCGGCGGTTGTTACAAGATCCGATATTAGCTGTGCGTATCGAGGTAACTCAGGGTTTATTAGACGGAATGAGCCAGTTACCAGAAAATCAACGCGGACACCTCAGCGCTGCTGTGGATGAGTATCTGGTGGTGCAGCAATTGCACTTGGATCGACCTGGTGCGCGGACTAACCTTGCTAATGCCTACCTGCAGATGGGTGACGTGGTGCGAGCCCAGGAACAATTGCAACAGGCACTGGTGCTCAACCCAGACTGGGTACCGGGTATGGTCAATTTGGCCGATCTCTATCGGGCCCAAGGGCGCGACGCCGAAGCCGGTCCGCTGTTACAACAAGCGTTGTTGCGTGTGCCGGACAGTGCGGATGTATTGGTGGCTCGTGCGATGTGGCTGGTTCGTCAGGGTCAGCGCGAGACGGCTGTGGGTTTACTTGCTAAAGCATTCGCGCAACAGCCAACCCAGCGCACGGCCTACCTGTACGCCGTCGCACTACATTCTATAGGCGATAGTCCAATGGCTTTGCAGGTGATTGAGGATGTTATGGCGTCCGGTCGGCGCTTCGAACAAGTGCTGAACTTAGGTTTAAGCATTGCCGAGGAAATTGGCGATTTTGAGCGCTTGGCGCGGTACCGCCGTGGTGTTGCGTCGTCGTTGTGAGCGTGGTTTGCTCTGAACTGCCTATTGCGATTGTTCAATATAATGTATGACCCGAACCTACCTTATCGCTCAGCCCGTGCTCCGGTTGCGGCGGCCAACTTAGTCGCTACCTCTCAGCCTTTGGCTGTCCAAGCGGGTTTGCGCGTCATGCAGCAGGGCGGTAATGCTGTAGATGCCGCACTTGCCGCGGCGATTACCTTGACGGTGGTAGAACCAAATAATAATGGGCTTGGTAGTGACGCCTTTTGCCTACTTTGGGATGGTTCTGAAGTGGTTGGTCTCAATGCCTCCGGTCGGTCGCCCGCAGGCTGGACTGCCGATCGCTTCAGCGGTCTGCAGAAAATGCCCGAGCTAGGCTGGGACAGTGTCACCGTGCCTGGAGCGGTCAGCAGTTGGGTGAAACTCAGCGATAAGTATGGCCAGTTGGCATTTGCGGATTTGTTTGAATCGGCGATTGAGTATGCTGAGGGCGGATTCTTGGTGGGGCCGGAAACGGCCTTTTATTGGCAGCGTCTTGAATCCTACTATGCAGGCTTTGACGCTTTTTCAGAGCATTTTCTTCCCGCGCCGCGCGCGGGGCAATTGTTTAAGCGACCTGATTTAGCCCGGTCATTGCGGCTTATTGCCGAGACTAAGGGGGCGGCTTTTTATCAGGGGGAATTAGCCGAGGCGATGGTCGCTGCGAGTACTGCTCAGGGTGGTTGTTTGGCCTTGCAAGACCTCGTAAGCCATACAGCAGATTGGGTGGAACCGATCAAACAGGCATACAAACAGGTTGAATTGCATGAGATTCCGCCGAATGGTCAGGGTTTGGCGGCGCAGATTGCTCTGGGCATACTGCAATATTTGCCAGACCAGCCGTTAGATTCCACGGCAGAAGTACATCAACAAATCGAGGCTATGAAGATCGCTACGGCCGCTGCGGCAGGACGTTTCGCAGATGCCGCTGCGATGACTGTCAGTGTTGAAGAATTATTAGATCCGGCGAGTTTACGCCGAGCGGCGGCGTCCATTACCGAGCGCGCGATGGCTTTGCCGCCCGCGGTATTGCCGGTTGGTTACGATACGGTTTACCTCACTACAGCAGATGCCAGCGGCATGATGGTGTCTTTTATTCAATCGAACTTTCGTGCGTTTGGCTCTGGGGTTGTCATTCCAGGTACAGGCATTGCGATGCAAAACCGTGGCAGTGGCTTTGTGCTTGACCCCGATCATGTCAATACAGTAGGTCCGAATAAACGCCCGTTCCACACCATTATTCCGGGTTTTGTAACCGCGAATTCTCGGCCTGAAATGGCGTTTGGGGTTATGGGTGGGCACATGCAACATCAGGGTCATGTGCAAATGATCAACCGCGTGTTTGGTCATAGACAGAATCCCCAAGCGGCCAGCGATGCGCCGCGATGGCACGTATACGAAGATTTTGGTGTTGGCCTAGAGTTGGGCTTCGATCTTAAGGTTGCAGAGGAGTTGGGAGCGCGGGGGCATAAGGTTCGCTTTGACAAGCGCGCAAGTACGTTTGGTGGTGCACAGTTAATTCAGCGTATTGCCGACGGCTATGTAGGCGGATCTGACCACCGCAAAGAAGGCCTAGTTGCTGGCTTCTAGGCTGTCGTGATTTGCCTATAAGAATGACATGGTGTGAATACAGCGACCGCATCAACGGAGAGACCGACCTATACTTAAACGCTGACAATCTGCGCCATGGCTTGGCCAGAGAACTAGGTTTTACCGATGTCGATCGTATTGAAAACATTGGTCGCGTGGCTGAAAGATCAAAGTTGACGTTAGCCGCTAGTGCAGTGGGAATTCCTGCTTTTATTTAGCCCTTTCGCTCCCAGCTTCGTAGAGCCTGGGAACTCTTTGAGTTCGGAGCGTTTATTGATATTCACATAGATGTGCGGTTAGAGGCGGTTGCTTGCGTGGTCCCAAGGGTTTCTCCCAAAAGGTCCGTAGCGGAGAGTGACCATTCTTGCTTTACTTGATTAGCCAGATGATTCACAACGGTTGGCCCGATGCGGTGGAGCGGTTAATGTTTGCTGCTACTTGATAGCAACGAGGCGTGCGCCAGCAATGAGTGTGTCAGCAAATGTCAGCGCTAGGATAGGCCGTTCATCGACCTTTTGGGTTGTGGCATGGGTGGTGCTGTGCGGATGTGGTGAAGCGGATCGCACGTTGTCGATTGCGACTGGGGGGCCGGCGGGTCTTTACTATCCTTTTGGCGGCGGTATGGCTTCTGTTTGGTCAAAACAGCTCACCGACGTTAACGTTAAAGCTGAAGTCACCGGCGGCTCTATTACTAACGTCACTCAAGTGGCGCGCATGGAGAGCGACTTAGGCATTGCTATGGCTGATGTAACCACCGATGCGTTTCTTGGCCAAGGGTTGTTTGAACAGGCATTGCCGTTGCGGGTGCTATTTACCGCTTATCCCAACCTTGTGCATATCTTGACACTTGAGGACAGTGGTATAGCCGCGGTTGCCGACCTACGCGGTAAGCGGGTAGCCCTAGGCGCTCAGGGATCTGGCACCGCAGTGGCAGCAGCCAATGTGCTCAGAGGTCTTGGTGTTGAACTAGACGACATTGCCCCGCGTTACTTGAGTTTTGCCGCCACCACGGCCGCGCTCAAAGACGGCACAGTGGATGCAGGGTTTATTGTTGGTGGTTTGGGTATTGCTGCAGTAACCGAGTTGGCGGTAACCCGTTCCTTGCGTCTGCTTAATCTGCGTGACGACGAGTTGCAGCAACTCGTCGATCAATTCCCAGCCTACAGTGGCTACCGCATTCCAGCTGCGACCTATAATGGCGTTGTTAACGACACGACGGCCTTGGGTATTTGGAGTGCTGTCGTTGTACATGAAAATATGTCGACCGACTTGGCTTACCGACTCACCTGCACGGTATATCAACAACGTCAATCGTTGCTGCAAATTTCACCGGTAGTACAGGCTATGACGTTGGAAAATATCCATCGTTTGCCGGCGGTGCCGCTGCACCCGGGTACCCAGTTATACCTGCAGGATCCTGCTCGGCCATGTGATGCCTTCAATGAATAATTCTGATTCTACCGACAGTGCGGGTTCCGCCCCGAGTCGTTGGCCGCTGCTGTTCACCATAGTTGCCGCGTTGCTGTCAGTGTTTCAGCTATGGCAGCCAGTAGCAGGCTTTGTACCTCCGGGCGTTTTGCCTTTTGAAACGATTCTAGGTATGCAACCGGCGGTTTATTTTCGCCCGGTGCATTTGTGTTGGGTATTGTGTTTAGGGTTTTGGGTTTACCCATTGCGACTTCGCGGTTCAGAGCTGCCTTTGATTGATGTACTGACAACACTGTTGGTGCTGTGGGCCAGTTGGCGCATCGTACAGTTTGATTATTCCGGCATTGATCATTTGTTGAATGGGCTGGGTTCCGCTGATTTTCTGGCGGGTGTGGTTATTGTTCTGGCGACTCTGGAGCTTGCACGCCGGTCCGTTGGCCCAGTGATGTGTGCTATTGGCTTGGTGTTTATCCTCTATGCTGCGTTTGGCAATGTTCTGCCTGACGTATTGGCGACCCGGGGTTTCAGTTTTGAGCGCATCGTCCGCTTTCAAGTATTTACTGGCGCTGGCCTTTATGGCGCACCTATTGGCATTGCCGCTGGTGCCGTATTCAGTTTTGTGCTGTTTGGTGCGTTTTTGCAGGTGACTGGCGCGGGCAAGATGCTTATCGATTTGTCCTTTGCCGCTGCGGGAAAATCTCGCGGTGGTCCAGCCAAGGCCTCAGTCATGGCCTCTGCGGCCATGGGGTCGATTTCTGGCAGTGCTATTGCGAATACCGTGACTACGGGTTCGCTGACGATTCCAATGATGAAAAAGCTCGGTTACAAGCCCGCGCAAGCTGCAGGGATTGAAGCCGCCGCATCCACTGGTGGGCAGATTATGCCCCCCATTATGGGCGCCGGAGCTTTCGTTATGGCCGAGTTCACAAAAACCCCCTATGGCGACATCGTTTGGATGGCGCTAGTACCGGCGTTGTTGTATTTCATATCGGTACTTTTGTACGTGCACCTAATGGCCGCCAAGGCTGGCTTTATCGGGGCGAGTGAGCGCCCGAAGGTGCTACCGATTTTTTTGAATGGCCTGCATTTCTTCTTGCCCCTCGCGTTAATTACGTTTTTGTTGTTGCAGAATTATTCGCCGTTGTTGGTGGGTGCCGCCGGGTGTGCAGCGGTGGTTGCGGCGAGCATGTTGCGAGCCCATACCCGCGTTGGCTTTACCGAAATTGTCGCCGGGTTGCGCCAGGGTGCTCGATTAGCCGTGCCTATCTCTGTGGCCTGTGCGGTCGCAGGCATTGTTGTCGGTACGATTGGCCAAACGGGCATTGGTCTGCAATTCACCGAGTCAGTAGTGTCCTTGAGTGATGGCCGGCTTTGGCTGGCATTGATACTGGTGGCGGTGGCGGCGCTGATCTTGGGCATGGGCCTTCCGGCAACAGCCGCCTATATCGTGCTGGCGGTGATGACCGGCCCGGCTTTGCAGGAACTCGGGTTGGCGCTAATTACTGCGCACATGATTATCTTTTGGCTGGCTCAGAGCTCGAACGTAACGCCGCCCATAGCGTTAGCGGCTTTTGCCGGCGCTGGCATTGCAGGTGCTCAACCTATGGCGTCAGCGGTGTCTGCACTGAAGCTTGCCAATGGCTTGTTCATAATTCCCTTGATGATGGCGTATACACCGTTGTTGTTAACCGAAACCCAAGGTTGGTCAGTGGTGCTTTTGGCTGGGGCCGTTACTTTGTTGTTGATTGTAGTTTTAGCCATGGCCTTAGAGGGCTTCCTAATAACCACCGTACCCACTTATATGCGCGCCGTTGCCATAGTTTGTGCGGGGCTGCTGGTGTGGCCGGCCACGTCAGCGCGAATAGTAGGTGTGGTGTTGGCGCTATTGTTGTTTGCTGTTAACTGGCTGCAGTCTAGGCGTCTGAGTTGAGGCATTTACGGTTGGACATGACTGCGTTGCGCTAACCAATGCTCGTGGTGGGTAAATTTCCCGTTTTCCCAAAACCCCCATTCGTGATTCTTTAGTCCGGTAACAATAAATGTCCACACCGGCCGTGAATTCTCAAGTTGCACGATGTGTTGATGCCGCGACGAACGAAAATGTGGTCGCCATGCGCCGACGCGCTGGCGGCCGTTTGGAGTTAACTCGGTATAGCTGCGCAATGGCATGGTGATGAACCACCATGGATGATCATGAAATGCTCGGTCGTCGTCGCCTTTATGAAACTTATGCAGCCGCAAGGTAAAGCCACACCAAATTATCCAACGCTCCAGGTAGGCTTCTTCGTTATCGAAAACCAAATCGTGGGTCCAGCCGAATGGCCAGCGCCCGTGAGAAAAGATGTATTCCTGAAAAACCAATGTTTGCCCTTTACTGAACGCGTTATGCGAGTTGTCGAACTAGGCAGGTCGACGAGTATACTCTGGTACTTCTAAAAAGCAGTAGTGAGCAGGAATTCCTATGTCAGTTTTTACCGATTCACCTGATTTGGACAATGCGTTGGTTAACCCAGCGAATTGGGCAAACGAAAAGTGGGTGCATGAACAATTCAGCTGGATGCGTGCCAATGAGCCGCTGAAATATCTCAGCCCGGAAGGTTTTGATCCTTTTTGGAATGTCACCCGATACGACGACATTAAGGCCATTGAGGGCAACAAAGCGGTCTTCATAAACGACCCGCGCCCCACTCTGGGTCAAAAAATGATGACGCAGATGCTGCAGCAGATCACGGGGCGCAAACATCTCGTGCGCTCTCTAGTGCAAATGGATGATCCAGACCACATGCGCTACCGGCGACTCACCCAAGGTTGGTTCATGGGCAGCAACTTGCGCAAGTTACAACAGCGAGTGGATGAACTGGCGGTACATTACGTCGATCGCATGGGGGAAATGGGCGGTGAATGTGACTTTGTTAAGGATGTAGCTATTTGGTTTCCCTTGCGGGTCATCATGTCAATATTCGGCGTGCCGGAAGAAGACGAGCCGCTGATGCTAAAGCTTACTCAGGAACTATTTGGCAGTACCGATCCGGATGTGGCGCGGTCTTTCGACATGATGGATTTTATGAATGTGGTATTGGATTTCGAAAAGTACTTTGCTGAGTTGACTGAGGCGCGGCGTCAAAACCCCACGGATGATGTGGCGTCTTTGATTGCGAACGCACAAATTGATGGCCAGCAGTTACCGCAACACGAGACTAATGGCTACTACATGATTATCGCCACAGCAGGGCATGACACCACCAGTTCGTCAACCGCAGGCGGGTTGCTGGAGTTGATAAACAATCCTGAACAAATGGCTAAGCTGCGCGCCGATGTAGACGGTCTGATGCCCACGGCTATCGATGAAATGATTCGTTGGGTATCACCGGTCAGGCACTTTATGCGTACTGCAACCGAGGATTGTGAAATCGGCGGTCAAATGATTCGCGAGGGTGAGTCGGCGATACTCTGGTATCCCTCAGCGAATCGGGATGAGCGCGTATTTGATTCGCCATTCGAGTTTCGCATAGATCGTAAAGACGCAAAGCAAATCGCTTTCGGCTTCGGTGCGCATGTCTGTCTGGGGCAGCACTTGGCAAAGATGGAAATGGCATCACTTTATCGGGCTCTACTAGCGCGTGTGGATCGCATCGAATTAGCTGGCGAGCCCCAGTACACCCAATCCACTTTCGTGGGCGGGTTAAAGACCTTGCCGATTCGCTATCGGATGAAGTGATTGCCGTGCGCGTGGCGTCTCCGTGCAAATGCATGGGTTGTCTTAACGCTCGTTGTTCAGCGCTAGCATCTGGACCTTCGGCGGCTACTGCCGGCGGCTGGTTTCCTAGCGATAGGCCTGCGTGCTACATTTCAAGGTTAAAGGTAGAAGGATTGAGTCATGGCAGAAGCAGTAGATTATAAGCAGATAGGCAGCCGCCCAGTGCGTCCGGATGGCCTCGATAAGGTTACTGGGCGTGCGCAGTTCGGTGCGGACACCGTATTGCCTAATATGATCCATGGCAAGGTTCTGCGCAGTCCGCACGCGCATGCAAAACTCCTCAGCATTGATGTCAGCGGCGCGCTTGCTCTGCCGGGTGTATTTGCGGCGATCAGTGGCGCAGATTTTCCTGGCGGTGGCATCGAAGGCGAGGTTGGTGGCGAAGGCGGCGGCACGTTGGACGACGTTGCTAAAAATGTTATGGCTCGAGACAAAGTCTTGTATCACGGACATGCGGTAGCCGCGGTGGCGGCAGCGACGCCGATGCTCGCTGAAGCCGCGCTGGCTGCGATCAAGGTGGAGTATGAACCGTTGGCGCCAGTGCTGGACGTGCTTGAAGCGATGGCGCCCGACGCGACTCTGGTGGACGAAAACAATTATACGAAGCTGCCCGAGAAGCCTGAACATCCGAGTAACGTAGCCAATCAGGGACGACTCGAGCGCGGCAATATTGAGGAAGGTTTTGCAGCAGCAGATGTTGTCGTAGAGCGAGAATTTAAATGCCCGATGGCGCATCAGGGCTATATTGAACCGCAAGCGTGTGTTGCCAGTATTGATGAGCAAGGCCGTGGTACGGTTTGGTGCTCTACACAGGGCCATTTTGAATTTCGCGCGGCAACCTCAAAAATGCTGGGTAAAAATCTGGCCGATCTGAAGTTTGTACCGAAGGAGATCGGCGGCGGCTTTGGTGGCAAAACCGTTGTATATCTGGAGCCGCTGGCGGTTATGTTGTCGGAGAAATCCGGCCGGCCGGTGAAAATGGCCCTAAATCGAGAAGAGGTGTTTCGTGCTACAGGTCCTGCTTCGGCGTCTGTTGCACGAATTAAGGTCGGAGCAAAGCGCGACGGCACAATTACCGCGGCTCATGCATGGATCGCCTATGAGGCAGGCGCATTCGAAGGAGCGCCCTATATGCCGGGTGCAATGGCGATATTTGCGCCCTATCAATTAGAAAACTTCTTGGTTGAAACGTTCGATGTGTTGGTCAATAAGCCCAAGGTTGCGGCTTATCGTGCGCCGGGTGCGCCCCAATCTATGCATGCGTTTGAGTGCGCCTTAGACGAGATCGCGCAACTGTTGGATACAGATCCAATTGATCTGCGCCTGCACAATGCGGCAGATGAGGGTACCCAATCGCCCTATGGCCCAAAATTTCCACCGATCGGTTTCAAGGCATGTCTGGAGGCAGCGAAGGCGCACCGGAATTATCTCGCTCCGGTGCCAGAAGGCGCGGGCCGCGGGGTTGCTGCAGGGTTTTGGTTCAATGTTGGCCTGCAGTCGAGTGCTGAAGTGCACATCAACGAAAACGGCACAGTGATGGTCATCGAAGGCAGCCCTGATATTGGCGGTTCACGGGCCTCTATGTGCCTGATGGCAGCAGAAACGTTAGGAATAGAGTACGAGCACGTGCGCGCGCAGGTGGCGGATACCGACAGCACTGGCTTTTGTAATGTCACCGGCGGCAGTCGGACCACCTTTGCCACAGGTATGGCAGTTACTCGGGCGTGCGAAGATGTTATCGCAGAATGCAAAAAGCGTGCGGCGATGACTTGGGGGCTGGATGAGGATCAGGTTGAATGGGAAGACGGACAAGCGATTCCGGGGCCTGGCGTCAATGCTGATGTAAAACCGCTCTCGCTTGCTAACCTAGCAGGTAAAGCAGCCAAAACTGGGGGGCCGATTCAAGGTCGGGCGTCGCTCAATGCCCAAGGTGCAGGGGCGAGTTTTTCTGTGAACTTTGGTGATCTGCGTGTAGACCAAGAGACTGGCAAAGTCGATGTGCTGTCATATACCGCAGTTCAAGATGCAGGCAAGGCGATTCACCCGGCCTATGTAGAGGGACAGATGCAGGGTGGCGCTGCCCAAGGGTTAGGCTGGGCGCTCAACGAGGAGTACATTTTCAACGACCAAGGAGTCTTGGAAAACCCTGGGTTTTTGGATTACCGGATTCCGGTTTGTTCTGATCTGCCTATGATCGATACCGCGATCGTTGAAGTCGCGAACCCAAGCCACCCCTATGGTGTTCGTGGCGTCGGTGAAACACCCATCGTTGCGCCATTGGCTGTGGCGACAAATGCGGTGTCCCGCGCGATCGATAAGCGGGTGGGCGAGCTACCTTTGTCGCCGCCTAACCTTCTGGACGTGATTGACGGCGACGAGTGACTAGGTGCGCCGGTGGCACAAGTTACACTGCCAGACGATTGGGCCGCCGCGACGGGTGGAACGCGCGTATTGGAAATAACAGCGGACGATTTTCGTGATTTACGTTTGCGTCTGACCGAGCAGTGGCCAGATCTAGGCGTTTTATTGGACCGTTGTGCGGTGGCGATAGATGGGCAGATCTACCAAGACGCGTTTATGGAGGCCCTGGAACCTGACAGCGAGGTATTCTTTATGCCGCGCATTGAGGGCGGCTGAGTGACAAGGTTCGATGCGCGCCTTCGTTTAAGCACAAGCCCTTGCCAACGCAATTGCAACCTCTGCAATGTCTGCTGGCCAAGCCTTCGTCTGATCCTCGAATTCCGGAATTTCACCAGCGTAAAGGTGGCGTAGCGCCTCCTCAAAGCCCGGAAGATCACCCGCCATAGCCTGACAAAAGCGATAGACGCGCTGTTGGGCTTGGTGTCGCGCGAATTCTTTTTGCCGAGCGGGGTCTTTACGCGCGGCTGAGACGAGTTTGCGCAGTGTTACGGAAGCGCCACCGGGTTGTTGGGCCAACCAATCCCAATGTCGAGGTAATAATGTGACTTCTCGGCCTACCACTCCAAGTTTAGGCCGCCCGCGGCCGCGCGCTGGTGCTGCGGTGGTTTTCGGATAACTGTCAATACGACGACCCACTTCATCCGCACTGCCACTCAGATCGACGTCGATCACGCTAAAGGAGGTCTCATCAAAAATTACAACGCCTGCTTCGTGCCGGTGAGCATGTGCGGCTATTGCGGCCTCGCGTAAGGTCCCACGGGCTATGCGGCGGTTGGGGTTAAATACAACGTACATTGATCCGGGTAATAATCAAATCTTTCTGATTATTACCAAGATAAAAATAATAAGCAATGGCCTAGGCGCAGATTGCGATTAAAAGCCGATGGGCGGTTGGCGGGTATTGCAGGGGCTAATGAGCATTTTCGTTGGCCGTGAGTATTGCGCCAGACGTTTTGGCCGCATCAGCGCAGCAGCCGGCAGGCGTTTTAGATATTTTTGCTTTTGTGCTCGTCGCGCGTGCGTAGGACAAAAACAATGAGTGGTAAATACAGTGCAAAAGTAAACCAATACGGTAGGTCTGGTTGGATTTGATAGAAGAAGCCGCCAAGGAGCGGCCCGATAGTAAAGCCTAGTGGGCCGCATGAACCTGCAACACCGGCGACCGCGCCTTGCTCCTTTGCGCTTACTGCCATGGACGCGCCCGCCATAAATGCTGGTCCGGCTAAACCCATGCCCGCACCCTGCAACAACATGGCAACTATCAGTAACGGTTGGGTGTCCGCCATTGCTAAACAAGCGAAAGCGAGCGCTAATACGGGTATAGCGATTCTTAGCCATTGAATGGGCTTTAGGTTGATCCGTTGCATCAACCCAAGCTGACTAATGAGGGATGCCGCGGCGGATAAGCCCATAGCCATGCCGAAGGTCTGCGCGGTCTCCACAGCACTTAATCCTAGAACGTCCTGAAAGCGAAACGCTAACGTTTGTTGCACGAGCGCCATGCCAACGAACATCATCGCGCCAACGATGATGTAGGGCAGTATCCGGGGATCAAAATAGCTGAGTTTAACGCTTGGCTGACCCTGCGCTAATTTTGGTTGTGGGCTGCTTGGGAGTAAAAAAATCACGAATATCGCGGTGGTTAATGCTAGACCTGAGGCTACCCAGAGAGGCGTGAGTAAGGTTATGCCGGCAAGTAAACCACCTAGGGCGGGTCCAAGTACGCCACCAAGATTGTTCGCTGCGCCCACAGCGCCCATGCCTTTTGTGCGGGTAGTTAGATCCGTGATATCCGCCATGTAGGCACTGCTCGCGGGCATAATTGCGGACATTACGCTGGCATGGAGGACGCGCGTAAGCATGAGTAATAGATAAGCGCTGAGTGGTAAGAGCGCGCCGATAAGCGCAGAGTGGAATACGCTGGCAAATAAAAAATTCCCGCAGGCATAGCCGAGCAACCCGAAAATTATGATTGGTTTGCGTCCCCAGCGATCGCTGAGCCTACCCCAACGTGGACTAGCCAAAAATACGGTTAAAGATGAGGCGGCGATTATCGAACTGATCTGCAACTCGCTGAGCCCAACCTCTCGACCCAGTGGACCTAGGATTGCAAATAACACCGTGAAGCCAAACCCAACGCCAACAAGAGCGACCAGAAGAATAACGCGTGCGAATTTATATTGTTGTGATGCGACAGCTGTGGGCGGTTCAATCAATAGCGTTTGCTCATAGGGGGTGGGTAAAATGCCAATCAAACATTGTAACTGAAACGGTTGCAGCAACGGCAGACAGTGAGGACGTTTCAATCAATAGCGAAAAATCAGACCCAGCAGTTCGGCGGACTGGCGGCAGCGAGGCGACCCAGCGTGTTGTTGTGCAACGCAGGCGCTGGCAGCGTATGGCACGAACTATTCTGCTTGGCACCACCACTGCCTTAGCCGGCGTGGTGTGGGTGGCTCAGCAATACGGCGTCGCGGTATCCGAGAGTCTGGCTTTTTTAGGCGCCAGTTTTATCTTTGTTTTGGGGTTGATCGGCACAGCTTTGGCAGCTGCATGCCTATTATGGCTCCTGCGTAGGTTGCTGCGTCGCTAATTGCGTAGCGAGCGCATTAACCGGTCACTGCGGGGCAAATAGTAGTTGTCGACGTCAAAACTAAATGCCACTGAACTGGCGCGGCCTAAAATGGCGCGGCGTGGCACGAAGCCGATCGCGCGGTAATCGCCGCTGTTGTCCCGATTGTCGCCCAACATCAAGTAGTAGCCATCGGGCACGGTTACAGAGCTGAAGCTGGATTCCACCCATGCCGGTTTTTGTTTAAACAACATAATTGGTCGCTGTTGCCCGAGCGCGGTTTCGCGGACGATCCGGGTATGACTAAACGGAAGAAATAATTCGTCGGGCAAAACTTTATTTGCATCTGTTGCGTATTCGGCTGGAGAACCATTAATGCTGAGCCGATTGTCGCGCAGGCTGATGGTATCGCCGGGCAACCCAATCACCCGCTTGATCATCAGTCGCCCATCCTTTGGGGATTCGAAGGTGACGATGTCCGAGCGTTCGGGATCCGCCCATTGGGTGACGCGGATAAACGTGAAGGGAATGCGCAGATCATAGGCCAGCTTGTTCACAATTACGCGATCGCCGATCAATATCGAGGGCAACATCGAACTGGACGGCACGTGATTCCAATCCGCTATGGCCGAGCGGAATACCAGCATAAAAGCCACGAAGCCGATGAATCCACGCCAATCGCGCCAGGTGTCGGTTAGGCTTTTAGATCCGCTCTGCTGCGCGGTGAGCTTCATGTCATGCTTGCCGTTGCGCGTCCATCGCAGCCAGCTGTTCAGGGGTCGCTTCGAGTTGATGCTTGGCTTTCCATTCGTCGTAGGTCATTTGATAAACCTGCTCCCGGGCGGCATCCATTGTCACCGGTAAGTTTTGTTCATCGGCTGCGGCTTTGTACCATTTGGAAAGGCAGTTGCGACAAAACCCTGCGAGGATCATTAGATCGATATTTTGTACGTCTTTACGTGAATCCAAGTGCGCAATAAGACGTCTAAAGGCTGCGGCCTCGAGCTCGGTGTGCTGTTGTTGGGTAAGCGTATCCATTTTTTGATCCTTATTATCGGGTGAAGATCCATTCGTCTTCGCTACTTAACGCGTCATTAAATGCGTAATTTTCAACATCGAATTGGCGCAACTGGTTCGGTTGTGTAATGCGGTTATCAATCATATAACGCGCCATCAGGCCTCGAGCTTTTTTCGCCGAAAAGGATACAAATCGGTATTTGCCATCGCGCAGTTCTTTAAAGTTTATGTTTAGGATTTGGCCCATAATACGCGCTGGCTGAACGACCTTATAGTACTCGTTAGAAGCAAGATTAACGAGCACTTTGCTCGTTTGCTGGGCGAGAGCCTTGTTGATGTTGTCCGTGACTTTGTCGCCCCAGAATTGGTAGAGGTTACTGCCGCGGCGGGTGGTCAATCGTGTGCCCATTTCCAGTCGATAAGGCTGGATCAAATCTAGGGGTCGCAGCAAACCGTGTAAACCAGATAATACGCGCAGATGTTTCTGGGCAAAATTTAGATCTCTGGCTCCGAGGCTCTGGGCATCCAAACCTTGGTAGACATCGCCCTTAAAGGCAAAGATAGCGGCCCGCGCGTTGTCCTCATTTGCATCGGCTTGCCATTCAGCATATCTGCGGTGATTGAGTTCGGCGAGGCTGTCACTGATCTTCATCAGACTGCCGATCTGCCCAGGTGCGAATTTGCGCAGCGTTGAGACGAGTTCGCTTGATTCGGCATTGAAGTCCGGTTGCGTAGACTTCTTAACAGTCAATGGTGTTTGGTAGTCCAGCGTTTTCGCTGGGGAGAGAATAGCCAGCATAATAAGCCCTATCGATCGTATTTTGAGGACGCCTTAGCAATAATGTATCGGCACTGAGGGGGATATTAGCTAACCTCGAGGCGGTAGACGAGTCTCTTCGCAGATAACAATCAATTGATAGCGCGCCGGTGGTGGCGGTTATATCATTGCGCATCTTAAATTTAAGGTATCGACATGAGTGCTCGCCAACGACGTATCCACGAAAAGCTGACTGCTGCGTATTCGCTTAGTTACCTGGATGTCGCGGACGAAAGTTCCGGACACAACGTGCCAGACGGTGCACAGAGCCATTTTAAAGTGACCGCCGTTGGTTCCGTATTTGCCGATCAATCACGGATAGCAAGGCACCGTATGGTAAACAAGTTGCTGGAGAGTGAATTTGAGGGAGGTATGCATGCCTGCGCACTGCACTTATACAGTGATGAAGAGTGGCAGCAGCGTCAAAGTCAGGCACCGCAATCGCCCGACTGTGCCGGAGCCAGTAAACGCGCTGCTGACGGAGCATAAGCATGCGGCGAGTGCTGGCGTTCTATAAATTCACTCCTGTAGCGGACCCAGCAGACCATGCAGAAGAACTGCAGCGCATGGGCGAGCAACTCGGTGTAGTGGGCACGATATTGCTTGCCGAGGAAGGTGTGAACGGGACCATCGTTGCCGAAATGGCCAGTCTTGACGCAATGGTAAGGACGCTCGAGACGGTGTTTGGTGCCATGACGTTTAAATGGTCAGACCTAGATCAGTCGGGGGTTGGTTTTCATCGCTTTAAAGTGCGCATAAAACCCGAAATTGTCAGCTTCGGCGTTGCCGGCTTAGATTTGCAGCAAACCGGCGAGCATGTAGATGGGACGCGCTGGAACGAATTGCTGGATGACCCTGACGTTCTTGTAATCGACACGCGCAATCAATACGAAATTGACATCGGCACCTTCGACAACGCGGTCTCGCCCGATACCGACAACTTTCGTGAGTTTCCGCAATGGGTTCAAGACAACATAGACCCGGCAAAGCAGCGCAAGGTTGCGATGTTTTGCACGGGCGGCATTCGCTGCGAAAAAGCTTCAGCGTTGGTTGCCCAGCATGGGGTAGCAGAGGTCTATCAGCTTAATGGTGGAATCCTTCAGTACTTGGAAGATACGGCAAAAGAACAGAGTCGGTGGCAAGGCGAATGCTTTGTATTCGACCAGAGAGTGTCGGTAGATCATGACCTCAGTCAGGGACAGTATCGTCAGTGCTACGCCTGTCGACATCCCTTGTCGCAAGAAGATATGCAAACACCTGAGTTTGAGCACGGGGTTAGCTGCCCGTTTTGTCATAGCGCAGTGGGCGATGATCGCCGTCAGCAGTTTCGCGAACGTCAGCGGCAAGTGCGGCTGGCGGCGGCGCGGGGCCAGGCGCATATTGGTGTCACTCAGAGTAAGGACAAAGGTCCCTAGCTCATAACATTTGGTGGCCCGTAGCTATTGTACCAGGGGCAACAAGTGCGGTAGCACCGCGTCTACAATCAAGGGCTGAGCAATCGCAGTAGGATGAATGCCATCGTCCTGCATAAACTCAGGCTGCAGTGCCACTTGTTCCAGCAGAAATGGAATTAACACGGTGTTTGTTTGTGCCGCGACCGTGCTGAAAGTTTCGGTAAATTCTTTGGTATAACGGCGGCCGTAATTTGGTGGTATTTGCATTTCAGCCAGCAACGTTTCCGCACCCTGTGCTTGCGCAGCCTCGATAATGCGTAGCAGATTGGTCTGCATTTTTTTGATCGGATAGCCTCGCAGCCCGTCGTTACCGCCAAGTTCAACGATGACTATTTTTGGAGTCGTGGCATCCAATACACCGGTTAAGCGTGCCAGTGCGCCACCGGTTGTTTCTCCGGAAATGCTCGCATTCACCACCCGCCAGCCCGCATGGTTTGCTGCAAGATGCTGGTCAAGTAAGTACACCCAACCCTGCTCGCGTTGAATACCATAAGCGGCGCTGATACTGTCCCCCAGCACCACGATTGTCCCGGCCGGTGACTTGGCGTCAGCCAATACCGGTGAAATCGCAGGCGCCGACAGTGCTAACGCAAAAAACACAGCCAGTGTTCTAGGCTTGGGGAAAAGTAGCCGAACGAATGGCGGAATAATAAAAATGAACAGTGATGTAGCCATGAGTCGAATTGTAGTCTCTGCTGAAGGTGTGACCAAAGTTGTGCCCACTGCTGCGGGCCAGTTAGTGATCTTGGATGGCATTGATTTGGAAATCAATGCAGGTGAGTCCGTAGCTATCGTCGGTACCTCCGGCTCGGGTAAAACCACACTGCTGGGTATTTTAGCCGGTCTGGACGCTGCCACAGAGGGCGCTGTGCGCCTAGTCGATGCCGATCTATCCCAATTAGACGAAGAGGCGCGGGCGCTGGTACGCGGGCAGCATATGGGGTTCGTATTCCAGTCTTTTCAATTGTTGGGCAGCCTCACAGCGCTTGAAAACGTCATGCTGCCAGTCGAATTGCGCGGCGATCGGATGGCCGCTGACCAAGCGCACCAGTTGCTAACCAAGGTTGGGTTGCAAGAACGGGTTGATCACTACCCGCGGCAGCTCTCTGGTGGTGAACAGCAGCGTGTCGCTATTGCTCGAGCATTTGCATCGAATCCGAAAGTGCTATTCGCCGATGAGCCGACGGGAAATTTAGACACCCAGACAGGTGAAGTAATTTGTCAATTATTGTTTGAACTGAATCAGGAGTTTGGTACCACGCTGATCTTAGTGACCCATGACCGAGGTTTGGCGGAACGCTGTGATCGGACAATCGCGTTAGCTGGCGGTCAGGTCGTCTCATGAATCTGGCATTGGTCTCAAGATTGGCTTGGCGCGATTTGCGTTCCGGTGAAATGGGCTTGCTGCTGGTGGCATTATTGGTTGCGGTCGGCACGGTCACATCCATCAGTTTGTTTGTGGATCGTCTGCAGGGGGCATTGGTCGAGGAGTCATCGAACTTTCTTGCGGCAGATCGGCAAATCTCCAGCTCTCGGGCGATCCCGGATGATTTCTTTCTGCGAGCCCAATCCAAGGGCCTAGAGACATCGCAAACATTGGTCTTCCAGTCCATGATCTACGGCGGCACCAATAACCAACTCGTCAGTGTCAAAGCGGTGGATGAAAGCTATCCGCTGCGTGGTGAATTGATTGTCGCTGACCAACCTTTCGCCGAAGGGTATCCAACCAGTGGCGTCCCATCGCCGGGAGAAATATGGCTTGATTCAAGACTTTTTCCAGCCTTAGGGGTGCGTCTTGGTGAAGAGGTTGAAGTAGGACTGGCGCCTTTGCGTATTGGCGGCGTGCTGGTAGCTGAGCCAGATCGTGGTGGTTCTATGTTCGACCTTGGCCCGCGTTTGTTGATGAATTTGCAAGATGTGCCAGCGACCGAAGTGGTGCAGCCTGGGAGTCGACTGTCTTATCGCATGCTGCTTGCAGGTGAGGATGATCAGTTGGCGGTGCTAAAAGAAGAATTGCCACTGAAACCAAATTATCGATGGGCGAGCATCCGGGAAAGCAGTTCAAGTATTGGCAACGCCTTAGATCGGGCGGAGAGTTTTTTGTTGTTGGGCGGTTTGCTGGGTGTGTTGTTGGCGGGCGTCGCTGTGGGGTTGAGTGCCCATCGTTACGCGCAGCGACACTTCGATCACGTTGGCGTCTTAAAAACGCTAGGCGCGACACCTATGCAGATACTGCGAGGCTTTATGGGCCTACTGTTGCTAGTGGGGTCAGTCGCCATTCTCTTGGGCCTTGCCGCCGGTGGACTCTTACATTTAGCCATCGTTGAATTGCTGGCGCAGTTTTTACCCGTTTCCTTACCGGCGCCAGGGCTGCGGCCCTTTGTGTTGGGGGCGTTTACCGGATTGATTTGTGCATTAGCGTTTGCCATGCCTGCCTTTGTGCATCTTAAAAATGTTGCCCCTATGCGCGTCATTCGGCGTGATCTGGGAGTGACGCCACTCAGTCGCTGGGTTTCTTACGGTGCGGCAGCGATCGGTAGTCTGGTTTTGTTGGTCTGGTACACCAAGAACTTATGGCTCACATTTTGGGCGCTGGCCGGTGCCGTGGTCGTCATTACAGTCTTTGGTTTTGTCGCCTATTGGTTGCTGCGCGGCGGTCGGGTTGCTGGTATGCAGGCTAAAAGTGGATGGCGGCTCGCGTTGTCAGGGTTGCAGCGACGGCGTCAAGAAAATACGGCGCAAATTCTCATTTTTGGTTTGGCCATCATGCTCCTGTTGGTGCTGGTTCTTATTAGAACGGCGCTCATTGAAGAGTGGCGATCGCAAATACCAGAAAACGCAGCGAACCATTTCGTCATGAATGTAGGCACGGATGAAGTGGATGGCGTAGGTGCGCTGATTCAGGAGTTTGCCACACAGGGTGAGTTTCTTTACCCCACGATCCGTGGTCGTATCGTCGCAATCAACGATTTAGATGCAAAAGCTTGGCGCGCTCAGAAGCCCCATTTGCAAAGGCGTATGTCTTCGGAGCGTAACCTGACATGGATGCGGACGCTGCCTTCGAACAATGCCCTAACTGCGGGTGAATGGTGGGATGCCAACGACGCTCGCCCCCAAGTGTCCCTTGAACAAGAATACGCGCAGGAACTGGGGCTTTCCGTTGGCGATAAAATGACCTTTGATATCGGCGGTCAGCAAGTCAGTGCGGTAGTGAGCAATATGCGCACATTGCAGTGGGAGACTTTAAGCCCGAACTTTTTCATTATCTTCTCGCCAGCGGCTTTGGACGATTTCCCGGCAACATATATGACCAGCTTTTTCTTAGAGCCTGAGAACAAAACCTTCCTAAATACGCTGCTCAGCCAATATCCAACGATAACAGTAATAGAAATTGACTCGGTTATTGAGCAGGTGCAGACAATTATTAATCAGGTGACCCAGGCGGTTGAACTGATTTTAGTCCTAGTGCTGTTCAGCGGGTGTCTGGTTCTCATAGCCAGCATCCAAGCGAGCCGCGATGCGCGAATGTCTGAGTTGGCCTTAGTGCGAGCGTTAGGCGGAACCCGACGGTTAATTGCTGGATCGCTCACTGGGGAATTTTTGATTCTCGGTGCATTTGCTGGGGTAGTTGCCGTTCTGGGTGCGGAGGTTACTGTGGCAGCGCTGCAAACCCAGGTATTTGAACTGAGTGCTAACGTGCATCCTTGGATATGGCTGCTCGGACCGGTTTGCGGTGCGCTTATTATTACCGTGGTTGGTTTGTTAGGCAGCCGCAGTTTGTTAGATTCGCCACCTATGAATGTACTTCGAGGGCTAAATTAGTGGCTGACTCTCAGGTTCAAATCAAACAAACCACTGTGCCGAAGCGCGATCCGCGCAAACATCAGTACGAAAAAAACAAGTGCCATAAAAAGTTGCGGCGTTTGGTAGGCGAGGCGCTTACCGACTTCAATATGCTCAGCGAGGGTGACAAGGTCATGGTGTGCCTCTCGGGGGGTAAGGATTCGTATACGTTATTGGATATGATGCTGAGTTTTAAGCAGCACGCGCCCATTAACTTCGATGTGGTTGCGGTCAATTTAGACCAAAAGCAACCCGGCTTTCCCGAGCAAGTATTGCCAGAATATCTTAGCGATCTGGGTGTGCCTTTTGACATTATCGAGCAAGACACTTACAGCGTGGTAAAGGCGCTGACCCCTGAGGGTAAGACGACCTGCCCCGTTTGTTCGAGACTTCGTCGGGGCATTCTTTACAGTCATGCACAGAGAATAGGGGCGACAAAAATAGCTCTCGGACACCACTTGGACGATGTGGTGGAAACGCTGCTGCTCAATATGTTTTACGGCGCGAAACTTAAAGCTATGCCCGCCAAGCTGCGCAGTGATGATGGTCGTAATATCTTGATTAGGCCGCTCTATTATTGCCGCGAGTCTCTTATCGGCCGCTGGTCAGAGTTTCAACGGCACCCGATTATTCCCTGTAATTTGTGTGGTTCGCAGGACAATTTGCAGCGCCAGGTGATCAAGCAGATGTTGGCGGGTTGGGATGCGACGCACCCCGGTCGGGTGGATAATATTGGCCGCAGTGTGAATAACGTGACCTTGTCGCATCTAGGCGATCGGCAGCTGTTTGACTTCGACGCACTTCAGGCGGATACCAGTCGTATCGATGTGACAGAGATTGGCTGATCACTGAACTTAGGATGAAAATCCCCCAACAAGAACTATCTTCTGATGCGTTGGTTGGTGTGATCGACGCATTTATTCTTCGTGAGGGTACGGATTACGGCCCGCAAGAGTATACGTTGGAAGAAAAGCGCCAGCGGGTTCTGAATTCGCTGGCACGAGGCGATGCGGAGATTCATTTTTATCCAGAAAACGAGCACATCGATATTGTGATGGTTCGATAGGCCCGTAACTTCGACATACTTGATTGATTGCCGCTGCGCGTTGCATCCCTTACGAGTCGCCAGTATGGTCAATCGCCAAAAACTTTTGAGGGGGAGAAATGTTGCGTAGTTGGTTGAGTGCAAGCTTAGTCATAGCCTTGGTAGGTAATGTCCACGGGGCGGAAACTGCTATAGAAGAAGTTGTTGTCACGGCAGGCAGCAGTATCCAAGCGCGTTTAGGTCAGAGCGGCAGTGGCACGGTGCTGACTGGGAAAGAAATCCAGCAGATTGGTGCAACGCACGCCAGTGAGGCGCTAAACCGAGTGGCAGGCGTTTGGGTAAATCGTGGTTCAGGGCAAGAGCATTTGACCGCGATTCGCTCGGCGGTGCTTACAGGCTCAGGCGCCTGTGGAGAGTTCAGTTACCTACAGGACGGCATACCGATCAGACCCCACGGGTTTTGCAACATCAACAATCTCTTTGAGTTAAATACTGAGCAGGCGGCAGCGATCGAAGTGTGGCGTGGTCCTGCCAGCGCTGTGTTGGGGGGCAATGCTCTGCATGGGGCTATCAATGTGATTACGCCAGTACCTGAGCAGAACGTTATTGGTATCGAGGTGGGCGCCTACAATTATGGCCGCGTAAATTGGCAAGGCAGTACGGAGTTGGCTGGCCAAAAGATTGGCGCGGCGTTTGTGAGCGCCAACTCTGGTGGTTACCGCGATGACAGTGGCTATGGCCAGCAAAAGCTCTCGCTCAGTCACCTAGCGGACGTCTCTGGTTGGGCGGTGCGCAGCCATATGACAGCGACTTTATTAAACCAAGAGACTGGCGGGTATGTGCGTGGGGAAAAAGCCTATGAAGACGCTACTTTACGATCCTCCAATCCAAATCCAGAAGCCTACCGAGACGCATGGTCACTGCGCCTTAATTCCGAATTGAGACGCGATGCGTGGACGCTTAAGCCTTACATTCGTCGCTCACAAATGGCCTTTTTGCAGCATTTTTTGCCGGGGCAGCCGCTAGAGGAAAACGATCAGTCCAGTGTTGGTGTAATCGTCGAGCGGGATGTCAGCACAGCCACGGCCCAAGTCAGTGTCGGCGGCCAAGCGGAATTTATGTCCGGTGGCTTGCGTGAATTTCAGTCGCTACCAACAACAGGCAGCAATTTTTTAGTGGCAACTCGTCCGGCTGGGTTGCACTACGACTATGACGTCAACAGCGCCTTATTCGCAGCGTTTTACAATCTTGATTACAACCTCGCTACTGGCACACGGTTAGTGCACAGCCTGCGGGTAGAAACGCTTAAATACGACTACACGAACAATCATATTGTTGGTAACACCAAGGATGATGGCTCGGCCTGTGGCTTTGGGGGTTGTTTGTATACGCGACCTGCCAGTCGCGAGGATGAATTCACTAATTTAGGTGCGCGCTTTGGGGTCGAACGTGACCTGCTCGCGGGGATGATTTATGCCACAGCAAGTAGTGGTTTTCGGCCGCCACAAGTTACCGAGCTTTATCGTCTGCGCGGCGGGCAGACCGTGGCGGATCTCAATAGTGAACAGCTTTCGGCGTTGGAGGTCGGCCTGCGCAATGAGGTTTTAGCGATTGCCTTGTTTGCAGAGAATACCCGAAATTATTTGTTCCGAGACTCTGAGGCGTACAACGTTAGTGACGGCCGAACTCGGTCGCGAGGGTTAGAAATTTCGCTGAGTCACAGGCTCGGTGCACATAATTTTTCCCTTGCCACGACCTATGCGCGACACAAATATGCCTTTGATCGTGCCGCGGATGGTCGTGAAACCATCAGCAATGGCAATGATATGGATTCAGCACCCAGATGGTTCGGTCAGGCTGCGTGGAGTACTCAGATTTCGCCCACTTTGCGTCATGAAATGGAGCTCAGTGCGGTTGGCCCCTATTACCTCAATGCCGCGAATACTGCCAAATATGAGGGCCATACGGTTTTGAACTGGCGCGCCCAATGGCAATCCAGCGCCAACATCGAGTGGTCGTTAAGGCTCATGAACCTGTTCGATGCGGAATACGCGGACCGTGCTGACTTTGCTTTTGGCAGTTATCGCTATTTTCCTGCGATGCCTAGACACCTTTATTTGGGTGTGCGGTTAGCCTTGGATTGAGCGGCGTACCCGCGTTAGCCGTCTGATTTACGCGTGGGCGGCGCTTATAGACGGTTATTGGACGTCATACAGGAGTGTGGGTGTCGCGGCTTGGGTTCGGGTAAACTACGCACCGTTTCAATACCGCTTACGGGCTCGCTTTGCTCGATCATTCACGGCACATACAGCAAACTGACCAAGGCCCAACGAGGCCGGTCGAGACGCCGCTAAGGACGGTTGATTTGTCCTGTCTGCGCGATCAGCGCGACCTTTTCAGGCCGCTAAACATAGTGGTCGCGGCGGGCGATTGTGTCGAACTTGTAGGGCCAAATGGTTCGGGAAAAAGTACCCTGTTGAGGACTTTGGCGGGTTTGCATAGCCAGTATCGAGGCGATTTCAATCGTGTGGAATCGGTTTACCAAGGGCATCGCTTTGGCTTAGACGAGTTATTGTCGCCGCTGGAGAATTTGGCATGGTTTGCGGGGCTGCAGGGTCAGCAGCTAGATCGTCATCATGCGCTCGAGGCGCTCGAGCGCTTAGGGTTGTTGGCTGAGGCCCATACCGCTTGTCATCGACTATCAGCGGGGCAACAGCGGCGCGCTGCGATCGCTCGCTGGCTGCTCGCCGCACCCTCGCTCTGGCTGCTCGACGAACCATTTAACGCATTGGACGTGCAGAGCCAAACGCTTCTCAACGAGCTTTTGCAAGAGCACTGTAAGGCGGGTGGCGCTGTCGTGTGTGCCACGCATTTAAAGTTGCAGGTGGAAGGTAAGGTGACCTTAGGCCTCGAGCCTCCTGTCGAGTTCTCGCTGTGAAAGCGCTCTTGCAACGCGAACTGATTGCCACGCTGCGCACTCCCGGCAGCGTGACTAATCCATTGGGATTTCTATTGCTCAGTCTGTTGCTGTTTGCGGTGGTAGACCCAAGTGCGAAAGACGCCCAAAACGGATATCTAAGTGGCATATTTTGGGTGCTTATTTTGTTGACCAATATGTTGTCCTTGGATGCGATGTTTAGGCGTGATTACGACAGCGGAGCCCTTGAGCAAATGTTGATTAGCGCACACATGCCCTTTGTCGCCGTGTTGATGCGTATTTTTGTCCATTGGCTGGGTTCTGGGTTACTGATGACGTTATTCGTACCATTATTTGGTTTATTGCTCGGTCTCGATGGAGAGGTGGTTTTACCGATAATGCTGGTTATGGTGGTGGGTACGCCTGCTCTGAGTTTACTTGGCAGTATCGGCGCCGCGTTGACCGTTGGGTTCAGTCGTGGCGGGGCGATCTTGGCGTTACTAATCTTACCGCTATTTTTACCCGTGCTTATTTTTGGTAGCGCGTGTATCAGCACGGCGGCAAGTGGCCTAAGCTTTGCTGCACCTATGACCTGGCTGGCATTGGTCAGTTCCAGTTCTCTATTGTTAGCGCCGTGGGCAACTTGGGCTGCGTTAAAAATCAGTGTTGAAATGCAGTGAAAAACATCCATAAAGACCTCATGGAAAGGCAAGGAGCGATCCATTGAGCGGAGCCATTACTACATCTTTGAAACAACTCTGGCATAAGCTCGGATCGCCGCGGTGGTTCTATCAAATTACTCAAAGTTGGGTGCGGTTCTTTGGCGCTATGGCAGTACTGTTGCTTGTTGTTGGCTGCGTATGGGGCCTCGCTTTTGCACCCGCAGATTATCAGCAGGGCAATAGCTTTCGAATTATGTACGTGCACGTGCCGGCTGCGATGGTGTCGCAGTCGCTGTATTTGGGCATGGGGGTGGCCGGATTCATCGGCTTGGTTTGGCGTATGAAGCTTGCAGATGTCGCGATTGCAGCAACGCTGCCGTTGGGTATTACTCTGACCGCGCTGGCCCTATTTTCTGGCAGCGTTTGGGGCCGCCCGACTTGGGGCAGCTGGTGGGAGTGGGACGGCCGCACTGTTTCGACGCTGGTCATGTTATTCCTCTATTTAGGCATCTATGCACTGCGCGAGGCTATTGCGGAAACGAACTTACGCGCCCGAGCGGCAGCTTTGGTTGCGTTGGTGGGGACCGTTAATATCCCTGTGATTAAGTATTCTGTGGAATGGTGGAATACCTTGCATCAACCCGCGTCATTCTCCCTCACCGAAAAACCGGCGATGCCCGCAGAAATGTGGCTGCCATTGCTGGTTATGGTTTTAGGTTTTTACTGTTTCGCAGGACACAATGTGTTGTCACGGATGCGCTTAGAAATTTTGCGCCGAGAAGCGAATACGCGCTGGGTAAACGAACTTTACACAGATTCCGAAGTCGCGCTGCCAACAGCCAAAGGGACGTAACGTCAGCACTATGTATTTCTCAACAATAGGCGAGTTGATTGCTATGGATGGCCACGGCGGCTTTGTATGGCTGGCATATAGCACCACTATATTGGTCCTGATGATCAATTACGCTGCTGCCCGTCTCGCTATCCGCAAACAAGAACGCGCCTTGCGGTGGCGCCAGGAGGTTGCTGCGTTACAACACAAGCAAACTAAACAGCCCATGGAGCAGAGTGATACATGAACCCAAGGCGCAAGCAGCGATTATTTATGACGTCCTTTGTCCTCGTGGCGACGGCTTTAACCGTTTCGTTGGTATTTATGGCGCTCGAGCAGAACATGAACATGTTCTACCCCCCGGCTGATGTTGCAGAGGGTAAGGTGCCGCTTAATCAAACGTTGCGCGCCGGAGGTATGGTGCTCGAGGGCAGTGTAGAGCGAGCGAGTGACAGCCTGGCGGTCGCATTTACCCTTACCGACTATCAGGGTGCTGACTTTGTTGTAACGTACACAGGAATTTTGCCCGATTTGTTTCGTGAGGGTCAGGGGATACTGGTTGAGGGAATGTTGAATCAAGCAGGTGTCTTCGAAGCCGTTGAAGTGTTAGCAAAGCATGACGAAAACTATATGCC
>ERZ802830.151-NODE-151-length-66762-cov-11.9884_pt1 | contig 66762 bp, 65 predicted proteins | sample MGYA00345654_ERZ802830 | MGnify/ENA primary metagenome ERZ802830 (study PRJEB30503, sample SAMEA104212375) | marine metagenome | biome: Westerlies Biome; feature: [SRF] surface water layer (ENVO:00010504) within the epipelagic zone...; material: water...
CGAGCCCCAGCCAGCTCCGGGGGAAGCACAAGTGTCGGACAACTGGACTGTGCCGACCCCAAAGACCAACCCGCGACTGCGGACAGCACCAGCAAAGCCACCACCGGCACCAGAGCCTGATGGGTGGTGTCCAGCGCGATCCATTCTCCCCATCCCCGCAAGAAACGGTTGCGCTCGAAACGCCGCTTTTCCCTGGTCACCTCTCGGGATCTGCGGCGATAAGACTTTTCAACCCAACGCTCAAAGGAGCGTTTCTTGGTGATGGCCATCTTGCGCTCCACCTCCAGAAGCTGTCCGGAGGTGAGCTCGGGGTGGAACGTGCAGATCAGCTCCAGGCTCTTAAGAAACATCTCAACGGCGCCATCCTTGATCTCCTGACTACGTTCATCGAGGAGCGCCCACTCGAGCTCCGGATAGAAGCGAATTCGATTCTGCTGAATCTGCTCCTCGCTGAGCTGGCCAGGTTCCCTCAACCAGCGGTCCGTGTTGCTGTCAAACCGTCTCCAGTACAGGAACGGATTGATGTAGATGGTCTTGCCTGCCAGCTGGATGCTGTCCTGCTGCAGACGACGCTGAAGTTGCAGGTCCTGCTGTTGGGCAGCGGTCACAGACTTGAGGCCGGGGGCTCAGGGTATCGGCACTGAGCGTGGCCCACCAGCCCCTACGCCCCTTATTCCCACTCAATCGTGCCCGGTGGCTTGCTGGTGATATCGAGAACCACCCGGTTCACGCCCTTCACCTCATTCACGATGCGATTGGAGATGGTCTCCATCAGGTCGTAAGGCAGACGCGACCAGTCCGCCGTCATGCCGTCCTCGCTGGACACGCAGCGCAGCACGATCGGCCAGGCATAGGTGCGTTTGTCGCCCATCACACCTACTGAGCGCACGGGCAGAAGCACGGCGAACGCCTGCCAGATCTCGTGATAGAGCCCCGCCTCTTTCACCTCTTCGCGGACGATCAGATCTGCGTCGCGCAGGCAATTGAGTTTCTCAGCGGTCACTTCGCCGAGGATGCGGATGGCCAGCCCAGGCCCTGGGAAGGGATGACGCCGAACAATCTCCTCCGGCAGGCCGAGCGAACGACCCACCTTGCGCACTTCGTCTTTGAACAACTTGCGTAGGGGCTCCACCAGCTTGAACTGGAGATCCTTCGGCAAGCCGCCAACGTTGTGGTGGCTCTTGATCTTCACCGCTACCCGCTCGCCGGTTTTCGGGTCAACGTTGGTGCCGGCGCTCTCGATCACATCGGGGTAAAGGGTGCCCTGGGCCAAGTAATCGAAGGGGCCCAAGCGGCGGCTCTCCTCTTCAAACACGCGAATGAACTCCGTTCCAATGATTTTGCGCTTCTGTTCCGGATCGGTGATGTCTTTGAGTTTTTCGAGAAAACGCTGGCGAGCATTGATGTATTCAACGTGAATGTTGAATTTGCGATCAAAGAAATCCATGAGGAATTCCGGCTCCCCCTTCCGCATGAATCCCTGATCGATGAACATGCAAGTGAGCTGATCACCGATGGCCTTCTTAAGCAAAAAGGCGAGGGTGGAGGAATCGACACCCCCGGACAGGGCCAGCAGTACCCGCTTGTCACCGACCTGCGACCGCACCTGTTTCACGGCTTCTTCGATGAATGCCGCCGTGGTCCAATCCGGCTCGCAGCCGCAGATGTGATAGACGAAATTGCGGATCATCGCCATCCCGCAGGTGGAATGCACCACCTCGGGATGGAACTGCACGCCGTAGAGCCTGCGCTGGTGATTGGCCACAGCGGCCTCGGGCGTGTTGGCGGTATGAGCCAAACGCACGAACCCTTCCGGCAGGGCCTCCACCGAGTCCCCATGGCTCATCCACATCGTGGATCCGTTGGCCACATTCGTGAGCAAGTCGGTGGGGTCATCCACCTCGAGCGGTGCCTTGCCGTATTCGGCTTTGCCAGTGGCCGCCACCACACGACCGCCCAGCTGCTGCACCATCAGCTGCATGCCGTAGCAAACCCCCAGAACGGGAATGCCCAGGTTCCAGATCTCCGGGTCACACAGAGGTGCGTGCTCCGCGTAGACGGAGCTGGGTCCACCGCTGAGGATGATTCCCTTCGGAGCCATCCGACGCAGTTCCTCTGCCGTGGTGCTGTAACCAAGCACCACGGAGAACACCTCGGTCTCTCGGACCCGCCGGGCGATCAGTTCCGAGTACTGAGAGCCGAAATCAAGAATGACAATGGCCGGCTGACGCTGACCTTCATTCGGAGCCTGTGACATCTCGCCCGTGAGCCGTGGAACGGGTGACCGCGCAATCGGCGGCCGATCCCTCAGCGTAGAGAAGGACCCCACAGCGCTTGAGCATCTCCTGCCCACAAGGTCCTGCCCAGCGCAACTGGCGTTGACGATCGAACAAAGCGGCGCCCACGCGCATGCCGCTGCAGCCATAGCGCACGAGGTAGGCCAGGCTTCGTTCTTCTACCGCAGCGGCCACGGCCTGCCATAACGCCAAAGCCTGTTCACGATCCTGATCCGAAAGCCAGCGAAATGCATCCTCCAGGGACGCAGCAGCCATCAATCCGCGCAGGCGATCACCAGACAGGCCCTGCTTCACCCCTTGAGCCACCAGCACCTCCAGACGCCCATCCGCCAGATGGTGGTGGGTGTGGACGATGCCGCCGGCCAGCTTCACCAGCTTCCCGTGATATCCGACAAGAAGAAGCTCCTGCACTCCCGCTTCGGCGGCCGCCACCAACAGCGGACCCATCCAGTTGCCGGCCTTCAGTTGTGGCTGATGGGCCGCGAGGTCCAGAGATCGGGCCAGATCAAGACCGTTTTCGCCGATTACCAACGTGAGCCGCCCCTGAAAACCAGACGCCCCCGTCAGGGACTGAAGACGCACCAGAGCGGCCTGGAGCTGATCGGGAGAGGCACTGGCCTGCACCTCAGCCTGCGTGCCGATGAGCGCCAGGCCCTCCACCACACCGAAGGCGGCGTTACTGGTGCGTTGCGCCAGCTCTCGGCCCCTGGGAAGCACCACCTCGAGCTGCAGACCTTGGCCGCTGGGCACGAGGTCCTGGAGATTGCACTCCAGAAGATCCCTGGCAAACCCTGAAATGCAAAGGGTGCCATCGCTCTCAAGACGACCAACCCCCGCCCCGGCCTTCAGCATCAGCCAACCTTGCTCAGCAGGGCCCCAGCAGGCATGCACCCAGATTTCCAGACCGCGGGTGAGATCGAGGCCAGGACCTGGATCACACACGCTGATGGCCAGCGCCTGCGCACCATCGCGAACACAACTCGCCGCGTGGACCGGCACGCTGCGGGAGTCGGACTCCCCAGGAATCTGCAGGCTGACCCGATCAGGCGCTGGATCCCCCAGCAACACCTGGGTAGCGGCACGGGCTGCCGCCGCCACCCACACCGGCAGGGTGAGCCCAGATCCGGAATCAACAACAGGGGCAGCGATAACGGGAAGGGCAGCGGATCATTTTTTAGGATGGAGGATTGGCACTCCAGAGGCCGTGCAGGACAAGCTGACCCTGATGATTCCCGGGCCTACCCCGGTGCCCGAAACGGTGCTCAAGGCCATGGGACGACACCCGATCGGTCACCGCAGCGGGGAATTCCAGGCCGTGGTGGAGCGCACCAACGCCCAATTGCGCTGGCTGCATCAGACCAGCAGCGATGTGCTGGTGATCACCGGAAGCGGCACGGCGGCCATGGAAGCCGGCATCATCAACACCCTGAGCCGCGGCGATCGTGTGCTCTGCGGAGACAACGGCAAGTTCGGTGAACGCTGGGTGAAGGTGGCGCGGGCCTACGGACTCGACGTAGACGTGATCAAGGCCGAATGGGGTCAGCCTCTCGACCCCGAAGCGTTCCGCACAGCTCTCGAGGCCGATACCGACAAAACCATCAAGGCGGTGATCCTCACGCACTCCGAAACCTCCACCGGAGTGATCAACGATCTTCAAACGATCAGCAGTTACGTGAAGGCCCATGGTGTGGCGCTCACCATCGCTGACTGCGTCACGAGCCTTGGAGCAACCAATGTTCCTATGGATGCCTGGGGCTTGGATGTGGTGGCCTCAGGGTCTCAGAAGGGCTACATGATGCCTCCGGGGCTGAGCTTCGTGGCTATGAGCGATCGGGCCTGGACCGCCTACGAACGTTCCGACCTACCCAAGTTCTATCTGGATCTCGGTCCGTACCGGAAAACGGCAGCCAAGAACAGCAACCCGTTCACACCAGCGGTGAATCTCTATTTCGCCCTGGATGCGGCTCTGGAGATGATGCAGTCGGAGGGACTGGAAGCAATCTTTGCCCGGCACGCACGCCATCGGGCTGCGGCGACTGCAGCGATGAAGGCCATCGGCTTGCCGCTCTTCGCGGCCGAAGGCTATGGCAGCCCTGCAATCACCGCTGTTGCGCCCGATGGAATTGATGCCGAACAGCTTCGTAAAGCCGTGAAGGAGCGATTCGACATCCTGCTGGCTGGTGGTCAGGACCATCTCAAAGGTCACGTGTTCCGGATCGGCCACCTTGGGTTTGTCTGTGATCGCGATGTGCTCACAGCCGTGGCCGCAATCGAGTCTGTTTTGCAGTCCCTTGGTCTGCACAAAGGCGAGATGGGTGCAGGCCTCAGTGCAGCATCATCAGCTCTGAGCAATTAAAAAGAACCTCGTTCCAATAAACGATGTTTCAGGGCATGAGATACCATCATGCCCACAACGCGGGTGTAATTCAGTGGTAGAATGTCAGCTTCCCAAGCTGAACGTCGCCGGTTCGAATCCGGTCACCCGCTTGAACAAATAATGCAATCAGATCTAGCTGCGATTGCCCCAAGATGAACGGGGCTTGATCAATTGAACAACTTGTGGGCCAACGCTTCTCGCACGACGCTCTTGGTCAAGAGCTTTGAGAATCATCTGAGCAGATTCAGAAACTTGACCCGCTTCAGCATTGGATCGAGCCTCCTGATAAAGCTGATCAGCTAGCTTCAAACATTGTTCGCGCGAAGCTCCAGGAATCGTTGCTTGGCTTACAGGCTTCAATAGCGTGGCGACCACGTCATTACTTTTTCCACTTACCCAAACTATATCAACAAAAGATCACAAAGAACAACGCACAACAAAGATTCATCTCGGGCTACGAACACTCAGTCGTCCGACGATCAGTTTCAGAGAGAGCGTCAGGTTCCGGGTTCTTCGACGTTGCCGCCTAACTCGGCAATCTGAGCCCGAAGAAGTTCACATCGGTTGTCATCACCACGGGTGATCGCAACGGCGAGGGCGAACTCCAGTTTTTCAAGCTGATGACCACCTTCAAAGAAGCTGCGACGGTTGCCTGGCATTGGCAACCCAGACGAGGAACAGCCTGGTCGCGGAACGTTTCCGGAACCGCGGGTACCAGATGTGGCGAGAGTTGAAGATGCCATAGTTGGCTTTCTTTTTATTTTGCCACCCCTGGCCAGCCTTATGCGGCCAAATCCACATCCGGTTCATCCAGCTGGTGTTCTGAACGACCGAGTAGCTCCTGACACTCAAGCAACAACTGATCGACACCATCAAGCCGATTCAGCTCTTCGGCCGGCATCGTCTGCGCTTCGCTGCGTTGCGTCTCCAACTGCAATTCAAGACTTTCCAAACGCTGCTCAAGCCTGATCAGGCGCTGAGACAGAGCATTGAGCGTTTGAGCAACATCCTCAGCCGTACGAGTGATGCGGAAAGACACGGATTGGCTCATCCGAAAACAGAGCAGCAATGGGCAGATCACAACACATGCAAGACAGACCCTCAAGTCGCGGATCAGGTGATGCCACTGTGGTTTGAGATCGAAACACCACCCGCTGGGAGTTTGACGTGCTGCCTTCTCTGCTGACTCTGCTGGTGTACCTCCTGGCAGGAACCATCTTTGGCCTGCTGGCGATCAAAACCGGACTCCCTGCAGCACCCCTCGCCGGAGCTCTGGTCGGAGCCGCCGTGGTGAGCATGAGTGGACGCTTGGACATGGCGCAGTGGCCTACTGGCACGCGAACAGCACTTCAGATCGGAATCGGCACAATCATTGGAACTGGTCTCACCACGGCTTCCCTCGATCAATTGAAGGATCTCTGGAGGCCGGCTGTGCTGATCACGGTCACCCTGGTGCTCACCGGGGTGGTGATCGGTCTCTGGACCAGCAGACTTCTTGGCGTGGATCCACTCATTGCTTTGCTCGGTGCAGCGCCGGGAGGCATCAGCGGCATGAGTCTGGTCGCAGCCGATTACGGGGTTGGAGCAGCCGTGGCTGCACTGCACGCCGTGCGACTCATCACGGTGCTTCTCGTCCTGCCCTTGGTCGTCAAAATGCTGGCGCCGCTTGGCCTCGGCAATTCCTGATCCAACTCTGGACAGAAAAATAAGAGTCGATACGTTGACGCAGATCGCCCGTAGTGTCTACAAATGGCCAGCCTTCCAACTCGCCTTGCCCTGCTGCTGCCGATGGCAGGCATGTTGTGGTCAGTCGCTCCTGCCAGGGCAGCATCCAGCAGTCCAGCCGAGAAGGGGGCACAGATTTATTGCTACATGCGTAGTAGCGGAAATGATCACATCGTGAGCTGGGAAGCCTCCTATTCGCTGATCAAGCGTCAGGGGAGTGGCCTGTTCAAAACCTCCCCTAAGCATGCTGCCGTGATGATCACCGAAGCGGTGGTCGAAGATCCGACCAGCTTCCCTGATTGCGGCAAGTATCTGGGCGATCTGTTTGGCGGGTCCCAAAGGGTTACTGAATCGCCCACCTCATCGACCCGCACCAGCGAGAGCAAAGAAACCTCCAACTGGGATGCTGATGAGCGTTACAGCTACTGAAACCAGTCGGTGATGAATCAGTCTCGGAATCAGATTCAACCCCCTCATCGGCTGATTTCCGTTCTGATCCTTGGCGGGGTTCTTCTCAACAGCCTGGGCTGCGGCAGACAATCAGCTGAAATCACCCCAACCTCAGGCGTTGATGTGCAGGTATCAGGATGTCTTGAAAATCTGAATCTCAAACAGCTGGATGGAGCCCTAGAGCGTTGTGATGAGGTCGTCAAAATCCACCGAAGCAATCCGATTCCCCTTGTGGATCGCTCCTTGATCTACAACTTGATGAACCGACCGGATGAAGCCTGCCGCGACGTGGCCAAAGCTGCTGAATTACTCAAGCAGAGCCAACAAAAACCCGACCCGATGGTGATGCACGAGCTGACTGTGCGTCAGCAGTCCTGCAAGCAGCGGGCGACCATGGTCGGCAAGGACTGACGTTCAACGCTCACCCGTCGCGGACCCATGAGCAACTCGATTCGACTGGCCTTGCTGGCCACCAGTCCATCCACGAGTTGGTCCGCTGGACCGAGCTGAAGCCAATGGCTCATGAGCTCCCCATCCATTCCCAGCCGATGACAACGATCCTCGGCCTGGTCAACATCACCTGGAGTCCAGGGACGTTCGAGCAGAACCACCTGACGGGCCCTGTGGAGAGTGAATCCCAGACCACCAGCGCCAAAGGTTGCTAGCAGCAGATCCGTCGATCCGTCCTGAAAGCGATCCACAGCCATCTGACGCTCCTCCGGTTTCTGCCGACCGCTCAGCAATTCCCCACCCAGACGTTGCTGCAACAGTGCAAGAGGAGCCACGAACGAGCTGAAGAGAACGACCGATTCACCTTGCGCGCGGAGTTGCTGCACGAGCCGTTCAGCGGCCGGCAGCTTGAATTCAGCGGCGATCAAACGCAATGACGTCAACACCGCAAGGGATTCGGCATCAGAACGCACCTCACCGGCCCTGACACGGCGGCGATAGTCCTCGACCACCAACGCCAGTCGGTGGTCAAACCCTCTGGACTGGTTGTGCTCCAGTGTCACTGGGATAAAGGAGCGACGCTTGGGCGGCAGACCCAGCACCCGCTGTTTACGGCGATGTAGCACCAGTGGCGTGGTGAGCCGCCGCAGCTCATCAAGACGGCTAGCTCCATCCACACGCCAGCGTCGCTGACCTCCACGCTCACTCCAGTGACCCTGACAAAACATCTCCTCAAAGGAGCGCTGATCACGAGCGAGTGGATGGTCAATCGCAGCCAACAGTGGATAAAGCTGAATTGGTCTGCCGTTGCGAACCGGAGTTCCCGTGAGCATCCAAATCGCTCGCAACCGCGGATGGCGAGCCAACCGCAACAGAGCCTGGGTGCGCTGCGCCTGCATCGTCTGGGCGTAGTGCGCTTCATCCACGATCATCAACGTTCCAGCTTCAGGAAGCTCACTCGGCAGACGTGCCCAGCTGTGCAGGCAAACCTCGAGATCAACGGCCGACGCTTCCCGTTGCCAGTGGGGATGCAATCCCACCGGCGCAACGACAAGCAGGCGAAGAGGCACCACGCGCAGAAGGGCTCGCGCTGCCAACAGGGCCGTCAGCGTTTTACCCAGTCCCATTTCATCGGCCAGAAGAGCTCCACGGCGGGCGAGGAGCCAACGGGCACCAGATCGCTGATGGGGAAGAGGCCTGCGACCGTCAGCTAGCGATTGATTCAGATCAGCTTGCGCAATCAACTCGCGGTGATGAGGCAACGGCGGTAGGGGATGCCGATGCCAATGCAGCCAGCGCAAGAGCTCATCATCCACACGAAAGCGTTCTCCAAAACGCTCCAGCAGAGTCTCTGCAGCCGCAAGCGGAAACTCCCAACCCAGGGATGAGCCACGCCAGAGCCCCCGAGGACGAATGCGACCCATTTGCGCATGAGTGACCGCATCAAAGGGATACGTTGCATGCACAAGACCCGATGGGGTCAGTCCGAGACTGCAACCAGGAGGAGATCCTGCCGTGGATCCAAATCAGCAAACATCATCTTATGTCTCTCAGCGAGAGACACAAGGGGGCTGAGGCCCCAACCAAAATCTACAGAACGAAATCGCGAAAATGCAGTCTTGAACACATTGACGACGGTGTCGGTCACGGCAAACTTCGATCAACCGAACGATTCGGATGCATAACAGAGATGCGGTTTTTCTCGAAGATCTCTGTCCTAAATTGCGTGTCCGAAGGTGGCGTCAATCACTCCACACTTACACCGGCAAAAGTTGCATCTATTGCGGCAAACCCTCAGAATCAATTGATCATGTTTTACCGAGAAGTCGCGGAGGGTTGAGCATTACTGAAAATTGCGTACCTGCTTGCTTGTCCTGCAATGGTCACAAGTCAGATGCTGATGTATTCGATTGGTATCGGCGTCAGCGTTTTTATGATCCGCGACGAGCCATGGCGATCCGAGCTTGGATGGATGGCGACCTCCGCTTGGCACTGCGCCTTTTGCAATGGGCACAACCTGACCTTCAAGAAGCGATGACCGAGCCCATGGACGCCGACACGCTCATGACCAATCAGGACGACAGCGACTGGGCCTTCCAGATGGCCTGATCACCAGACCCGGCAAGCATCAGCTGAATGGTGCTGTCGGCAGATGGAAGCCTGCTGCTCTGGGTGCTCTGGAGCCAGCAGAAAGGCGCTACTGACCAGAGCAGCAGCAGCCACGGCTATGACACCTCGGAGCAGGCCTGTCTCTTGTCGATCTGCCGCACGAGCCTTACTGACCGGCTCACGACGAGGCAGCATGGAGCCTTGGGATGACACCAAAGAAAGACAGGAACCGGTCACGACCGAATGGCGAATAATACGTTTGTACTCATGCATGATTCGTTTGTCAACCGCTGTCAACCCCTGCCTGCGGGTTCCAAGCTCTGCATCCTCGGCGCCGGTTTCAGCGGCAGCCGCCTCGCTTCTCTGGCTTCTGCCCTGGAGATCCCTGTCATCAGCACCCGGCGTGAACCCTCGCCGGACAGCGAACACCTCGCCTTCGACACGGCTACGGGCCAGGCGCCCGATCGTCGCCAACTTGAAGGCATCACCCATCTGCTCAACACCATCCCACCCGATCGCGATGGCAACGATCCGGTCCTGAAAACGCTCGGCGATCAGATCCAGCAGTGGCCGCTGCGCTGGGTCGGCTATCTCTCGACTACAGGGGTGTACGGCAACACCGACGGTGCCTGGGTCTGTGAAGACGACCCTCCAGAACCGACCCAAAACCGAAGCCGGCGTCGGCTGGCGTGCGAGCAGGAGTGGCAGGCCAGAGGACTTCCCCTACAGATCCTGCGCTTACCGGGAATCTATGGACCTGGCCGCTCCGCTCTCGCTGCGGTGAAAGCAGGAACGTTGCAGCCGGTGGACAAGCCTGGACAGATGTTCTGTCGCATTCATGTGGATGACGTAGCCGCGGCCTGCCTCCATCTCATGCATCGATCCGCTCAGGGTCAGCACCCAGAGATCGTGAACGTCTGCGATGACGAACCAGCCGCGAGTGTTTCAGTGCACCGCTATGCCGCATCCCTGCTGAACTGCGAGCTTCCGCAACCAAAACCGTTCACCGAGGCGGAGGCCAGCATGAGCGCCATGGCCAGGTCGTTCTGGGCGGACAACCGAAGGGTCAGCAACCAGCGCCTCCGCCAGGATCTCGGCTATGAGCTGATTTATCCGACCTACCGCAGCGGGCTGGCGCAATGCCTTGAGATCGAGACCCTCACGGAGTCGAGGACTCCGTCCTCTCCGGCTTGAACATGGGCAGTTCATGCAGTTGCAGAGGCTGGTCGGGATCGATGAACGTGAGACCGGCGTCATAAAGAAATTGGCTCCACTGAACCTCCAGCCATCCCTGCTTCAAAGCAGTCCCCAGGCCGTAGAGCAGCAACCCGATCAACAGCCAGCGCAGCATGATCCCACTCCATCAACTCACCGACGCTAATCAGCGTCTGGTCATCGCTTTAGGGGATCCCGCCGGTATCGGCATGGAAGTCACAATCAAAGCCCTTGCAGATCCCCGCTGTCCGCGGGACATGAAACCGTTGCTAGTGGGCTGCAGAGCCAGCCTTAAACGCACGCATCAGCTCCTTCACAACCTGAAGAACTTTCCCCTGGTGGATCCTGATGACCTTGAGATTGAAGACCTTCCCATCCCGGGCGGCCCGCTGGATCCAGGCGATGCAGGGGTCACAAGTGGGGAAGCCAGTTTCCGCTGGCTGAGTCGAGCTGTGGAGCTCGTCCAAGGAGGGCACGGGCGGGCCCTGGTCACAGCGCCAATCGCGAAGCACACCTGGCATGCAGCAGGTCATCCCTATCCCGGGCAGACCGAGCGATTGGCCGAACTCGACGGAGCAGACTCCGCATCGATGCTGTTCACCGCCGTATCACCCAGCACCGGATGGCGACTGAACACCCTTCTGGCCACCACACATATCCCTCTGCAACAGGTATCTCAAGCCCTCACACCGGCTCTGGTGACCACCAAATTGAAGACCCTGGCCAGGTTCTGCCAGCGCTTCAACCCCTCACCGGAGCTTCTGGTGGCCGGTCTCAATCCCCACGCCGGCGAACAAGGTCAGCTCGGCACAGAGGAAGAGCAATGGCTCACGCCTCTGCTGCATCGCTGGGCTGAGGCCAACCCCACGATCCGGCTCAGAGGACCTCTACCTCCAGATACCTGCTGGCTCAGCGCAGCGCAGGCATGGAGCAGAAACAACAGTCCAGGGCCTGACGGGATTTTGGCCCTGTATCACGATCAGGGACTGATTCCCGTGAAATTGCTCGCCTTCGACCAGGCAGTCAACACCACACTCGGCCTTTCGTTTCTGCGGACATCGCCCGATCATGGAACCGGATTTGATATCGCCGGACAAGGAATCGCACGCTGCGACAGCATGCTCTCCGCCATCGCAGCGGCCTGGACGCTTAGCCAGGCTTAACGCGCATCAACACCTGACCAAATTCCACCGGTGTGCCGTTATCCACAAGGATTTCCACCACTTCACCACTCAGCTCAGCCTCCAGCTCGTTCATCAGCTTCATGGCTTCGAGGATGCAGATCGTCTGACCAGCAGAGATGCGGTTGCCGATCTCCACAAAGGAAGGTTCTCCAGGTGCAGGAGCCCGATAGAAGGTGCCCACCATCGGTGCGGTGACATCCACGAGATCCGAGCGAGTTCCTGCAGCTGCTGGAGGAGCTGCGGACGATGACTCGCTCTGAGTCTTGATCTCCATCGCTGGCACAGGAGCAGCTGCGACAGGCACCATCTGGGTGGACGCAGCCGGAACAGGAAGATTCCGGCAAACCTCTAGGCGGAAATCATCCCCCTCGAGCCGGAATTCCTGAATGTCGCTCTCCGCCAGCTTGTCGAGAAGCTGATTCAACTGATCGTGGTCGAGATGCATGGTCAGCTGTTCTCCCGACCCAGGTAGGTGTCGTTGCGGGTGTCGACCTTGATCTTCTCACCAATAGAGAGAAAGAGAGGCACCATCACTTGGGCACCGGTCTCGAGAATGGCTGGCTTGGTGCCACCAGTCGCGGTGTCGCCTTTCACACCAGGATCCGTCTCCTTGATCTCGAGCACAACCGAATTGGGCAGCTCAACTTCCAGGGGCTTGTCATTCCAGGAGACGACATTCACCTCCATCCCTTCCTTGAGATATTTGCGGCTCTCTCCGATCTGCTTCGCAGACAGGCGGGTTTCTTCGTAGGTGCCCATATCCATGAAGACATAGTCCTCACCTTCCATATAGGTGTGCTGAAGCGTGGCTTTCTCAAGAATGGCCTGAGGCAGCATCTCGCCAGCGCGGAAGGTTTTCTCCACCACGTTGCCGCTCTGCACCGCCTTGAGCTTGGTGCGGACAAAGGCGGAACCCTTGCCGGGCTTGACGTGCAGGAACTCGACCACACGCCAGACGGCACCGTCCAGCTCGATGGTGGTGCCAGTGCGAAAGTCGTTGCTGGAAATCATTCCCGCTGAACGGTTCAGGGGATCATACGGCTGTGCCAAAGTCCTTTCAGCACCTGGGGTTCTCCTTGGCGATTCGGTTGGCTTTTCAGCGTTTGAGCACTGGCTTGCTCGGCCTTCTGATGGTGATCGGCTTGGTCTGGGCCGAACCCGTCTGGGCCGGACTGCCCCAGGGAAATGCCGTGAAGGATCCCGCTGCGATCCTGCGGGATTCCCTGCCGATGGACCAAGAGGATCTGCGTGAACTGCAGCACCGACTGGAAGGCACCAGTGACGATTTGCGGGCCAAGCGCTGGAGTGCCCTCGGACGCAGCATCAGCCGCAGCGAAGCGTTGCTGAACACGCGTCGCAACACCATTCTCAACGCCGTGCCCAATGCCGAGCGTCAGCAGGCCGAACAGCTGCTCGACACGGTCAAAGACGACTTGGTGCAACTGCAGGAACGGGTGGATGCCGCCGATAAATCAGGATTCATCCAGACCCGCCGGCAGACGCTGACCACAATTGGCGATCTCGAATACCTGCTGATTGATGACCGGATCCCTGCCATTCCCGCGGAGTTCGATGACCTGCCCCGCCTCAATGGGCGGGCCACCATGGTGATCAGCACCACACAGGGCGATCTCACAGCCGTGGTGGATGGATACAACGCACCCCTGACGGCCGGCGCCTTTATTGATCTGAGCCTCAAGGGCTTTTACGACGGCCTTCCCTTCACCAGGGCCGAGGACTTCTACATCCTGCAAAGCGGCGATCCTGAAGGTCCTGCAATCGGTTATGTGGATCCAACCAGCAAGCAGGAACGGCATGTGCCGCTGGAAATTCGTGTTCCAGGCGAGCCGGACACCTTCTACAACGAGACCTTTGAAGATGTGGGCCTGTACAAGGCCACGCCCGTTCTGCCCTTCTCCACCCTCGGCACCCTCGGCTGGGCCCATTCCGATCAGGCGCTCGATGATGGCTCATCCCAATTCTTCCTGTTTCTTTACGAAGCGGAGCTCACCCCTGCCGGTCTGAATCTGGTGGATGGACGCAATGCCGCGTTCGGATACGTGGTGGATGGCTTCGATGTTCTCGAGGAACTCAGCGTGGACGATCAGATCAACCGTATTGAAGTGGTGGATGGAGCCGATCGGCTGCAGCCCCACGCCTGACCTGCCGTGACGCAGACACTGGCTGACTTGGGAGAAGCGGAGCTCCTGAGGCGCCTTGCGCGCTTCGCTCCGCCGGGTCAGCTGGATGACGACACCGCGCAACTGCAACAGCCATCAGCGGATCTGCTTATTAATACCGACGTACTGGTGGAAAGCATCCACTTCAGTGATGCCACCACCGCATCAGCCGATGTGGGCTGGCGTGCGGTGGCTGCCAACCTCTCCGACCTTGCCGCCAGCGGGGTGGATCAGATCCTGGGGATCACTGTGGGGCTTGTGGCGCCGGGACACACCCCCTGGAGCTGGGTGGAAGGGGTCTACCGCGGCATCGACTCCCTGCTTGAGGTGAGTGGGGGCGTGCTGCTGGGAGGCGACTGCTCCCAGGGACCCGTCAGGATGATTTCGATCACTGCGATCGGGACACTCGGGCCCTTGCGGCTGCATCGTTCCCAGGCAAGGCCTGGAGACTGGATCGTGGTGAGCGGAGCTCATGGACTGAGCCGACTGGGATTGGCCCTGCTTCTCGAGGATCCCTCGTTGCTGGGTGTCACCCTGCCAAGTGCACTCAAAGAACAAGCGATTCGACAGCATCAGCGTCCACAGCCGAAGCTTGATGCACTCAAGTTGCTTGTGACCTGCAAGCCAGAGGAGCTTCCCTGGAGAGCCGGTGGGACCGACAGCAGCGACGGTCTGCTTCAAGCCATCGACTGTCTCTGCCGAAGCAGTGGCTGCGGCGCTGTTTTGGACAAAACAAAGTTGCCTCAGGCATGCGGATGGCCGGATGGTCCGCACTGGCAACGCTGGTGCCTGAGCGGTGGTGAAGACTTCGAACTGGTGGTCACGCTGCCCCCAGCATGGGCCAAAGCCTGGATTGACCTGCAACCGTCCAGCCGGCAGGTGGGAGTCATCACGGATCAAGCCGAAGCGATCGTCTGGAGCGACGACAACGCACCCGTGGTCTCTGAGGGTTTCGCCCATTACAGAGCGTCCTGACCCACAAAAATCCCCCCTTTGCAGGGGGGATGAGAACGCTCAGATCAGGGAGCTTTACAGGATCACTTCCAGTTGCGGGCGACCACTTCGGCGAGATCCACCACGCGCTGGCTGTAGCCCCACTCGTTGTCATACCAGGCAAGGATCTTCACCGCTTTGTCACCCATGGCGTAGGTGAGGTCGGCATCAAAGATGGTGGATTCGTTGGTGCCGGCGTAATCGGTCGAGACCAGGGGCAGGTCGCTGTACTTGATGATGCCCTTCATTCCATTCTCGGAAGCGGCCTTGATCACAGCCTTCACTTCCTCAACGTTGGTAGCGCGGGAGGGTCCGAAGGTGAGGTCAACAGCGGACACATTCGGCGTGGGGACACGCATGGCGAAACCGGTGAGCTTGCCTTTCACCTCGGGGTAAACCAGAGCCACAGCCTTGGCAGCACCGGTGGTGGTGGGAACCATATTGAGCGCAGCGGCACGGGCACGGCGCAGATCCCTGTGGCTGTTGTCGAGGATGCGCTGGTCACCGGTGTAGCTGTGGATGGTGGTCATCAGACCCCAGTCCAAACCAAAGCTCTGATCGAGAACCTTGACGATCGGAGCCAGGCAGTTGGTGGTGCAGCTGGCGTTGGAGAGGATGTTCCAGTCTTCGTGACGGTACTGATCGTCATTCACGCCCACCACGAAGGTGCCCACACCGTCACCTTTGCCAGGCGCCGTCAGGATCACCTTGCTGGCACCGGCCTCAAGGTGCATGCTCGCTTTCTCATCGGTGTTGAACACACCGGTGGACTCGATCACAAGGTCCACACCCCAATCCTTCCAGGGGCAGTTGAGGGGATTGCGATCGGCGAAGAATTTGATCTCCTTGCCATTGACGATCATCGTTTCGTCAGTCGTCTCGATCTGAACGCTGCGGTCGATGTGACCAAGGATCGAGTCGTAGGTGAGGAGGTGGGCACTGGTTTTGGGATCGGATGTGGAGTTCATCCCAACGATCTCGAGACCAGTGTCAGCGCCGCGGCTGAGCCAACCCCGCATCACATTGCGACCAATCCGGCCGAATCCATTGATCGCAACGCGCAGGGTCATAACAAAAGCGGATCGTCCGCTATAGGTGTTTGGCCGCCGATCATACAGAAATCTTCAGGATTTACTCTGTTAACGGGGGTTTTGGGATCACGGAAAGACCAGAGCTACAAAATTCCTGAACCACTGGTCAGCTTGGAAAGCTGATTTATCGTGCGCATCCACGGTGACGGTCATTGGTCTGCACGCTTGACATTCACGCACCTGTGCATTTCATCGGTGCCGGAGGCATTGGCATGTCTGCCTTGGCGCGGATTCTGCTCAGCCGCGGTCATCGCGTCAGCGGCTCGGATCGGCGCCTGACGCCGGCGATGGAGAGTCTCAAAAGGGCAGGAATGGTGGCTTTTGAGTCACAGGAGGCCACCAACTTCCAGACCTTGGATCATCTGAACCGCTCATCACCAATCGTGGTGATCAGCAGCGCCATTCCCGAACACAATCCGGAATTGGTTGCCGCCAGACATCAACAGCTCGAGGTTTGGCATCGCTCGGATCTTCTTGCAGCCCTGATCGACCAGCAGCCCTCGATCGCCATCGCTGGCAGTCATGGCAAAACCACCACCAGCACGGTGGTGACCACACTTCTTCATGGCGCCGGCGAGGATCCAACGGCTGTAATCGGAGGCATCGTTCCCTGTTACGGAAGTAACGGCCATGCCGGCCAAGGACGCCTCCTCGTGGCTGAAGCCGACGAATCCGACGGCTCGCTCGTGAAATTCAGAGCCTCCTTGGGTGTGATCACCAATCTCGAACTGGATCACACCGACCATTACCGCGACCTTGACGACCTGATCGAAACCCTTCAGCGCTTCGGAAATGGTTGCAAACGCCTGCTGGCCAATCAGGACGATCCCATCCTCAGCGAGCACTTCCAAGCCGATGCCTGGTGGTCGATCCAGCGCAGCGACAACGTGGATTTTGCAGGCTTGCCAGTGGCTCTGGAAGGCGATCGCACCATCGCCGACCTCTATGAACAGGGGACCTTCGTGGGGCAAATCACCCTGCCCATGCCCGGACTGCACAACCTGAGCAACACCATCGGAGCCCTCGCCGCCTGCCGCATGGAGGGTGTGCCCCTCGAACGCTTGATCAGCCATCTATCAGAGCTGAAAACCCCAGGACGCCGGTTCGATTACCGAGGCGACTGGCAGGGCCGGCAGATCGTTGACGACTACGCCCATCACCCGAGTGAAGTGGCAGCAACGCTGGACATGGCCAATCTGATGGTGTCCAGCGGTCGCAGCCCTCTGCCTCGATCACCCCAGCGGTTGGTGGCTGTGTTCCAACCCCATCGCTACAGCCGCACCCAGGAATTCCAACACCAATTCGCCGAGGCACTGCTCTCCGCTGAACTAGTACTGCTGGCTCCGATCTTCTCCGCTGGTGAAGCTGAAATGCCAGGGGTGAACAGTGAAGCGCTGGCCAGCGTCATGCAGGAACTGTCAACGCAGCAATCCGTTCTGGTGGCGTCAACGATGGATGAACTCGTCACCCTCGTGAAGGAGCACAGCCTCCCCGATGATCTGGTGCTGGCCATGGGCGCTGGTGATGTAAACAGCCTTTGGTCGCGGTTGTCGCAGTCTTCAACAGAGGGTCAGGCGTCATGTCCACCGGCACTGGCGGCCTGACGGCTCTGCAGGATTGCGGTGTCCTGCAACAGGAGGTGCCGCTAGCGGAGTTCACCACCTGGCGCGTCGGAGGTCCGGCGCAATGGCTGGCTGAACCCATCAGCACCGAGCAGATCCCAGAGCTCCTGCAGTGGGCGAGGGAGGAAGGTCTGCCCGTTCACATCATCGGAGCCGGCTCGAATCTGCTCATCGCCGACGGCGGCTTGCCCGGACTCACCCTCTGCCTAAGACGGTTGCAGGGCAGTGCGTTGAATGCAGAAACGGGCCGCATCCGTGCCGCCGCTGGAGAGCCGCTGCCCACTCTGGCCAGGCGTGCTGCCAAAGCTGGCTTGCAAGGGTTGGAGTGGGCTGTGGGGATCCCCGGCACTGTGGGGGGTGCCGCCGTGATGAATGCCGGGGCGCAGGGAGGCTGCACGGCTGAACAGCTGATCAGTGTGGATGTGATCCGGTTAAGCGACCCAAAACCCACCCTCGCCAACCTCAGTCGGGAAGACCTGGCGTTCAGCTACCGCCACAGTGCACTCCAAACCAACCCGCACCTGGTGGTGGCCGCCGAATTTCAGCTTGAACCCGGTCACGACTCGGCCGAACTGCAGCGCCGCACCAGCGGCAATCTCAACCATCGCACCTCCACGCAGCCCTACAAACTGCCCAGCTGCGGCAGCGTCTTCCGCAATCCCGAACCGGAAAAAGCCGGGCGGCTGATCGAATCCCTGGGGCTCAAAGGACGGGCCATCGGTGGTGCCCAAGTGTCTGAGCTGCACGCCAATTTCATCGTGAACACCGGTGATGCCACAGCGGAGGACATCCGCGCCCTAATCAGCCTGGTGCAAGGCGAAGTGATGGAGGCCAAAGGCATTGCGTTGCATCCAGAAGTGAAACGCCTGGGCTTCGAGACGCCCGATTAGCCTTCCAGTTCCTTCAGCAGTTCCATGGCCGGTTTCGGACTTCCCAATTTCGGACAGCTCACCGAAGCCTTCCGCAAGGCCCAGCAGATTCAGCAAGACGCCCAGAAACTCCAGGAAGAGCTGGATGCCATGGAAATCGAGGGCAGCAGTGAGGATGGTCGGGCCAGCATCTGGCTCTCCGGCAATCAACAACCCCTGCGCGTGAAGCTGGATCCGAGTTTGCTGAGCGAGGGGCAGGACACCGCCGAAGCCGCCGTTCTCGCTGCTCTCCAATCGGCCTACGAACGCTCCACCGCCACCATGAAGGAACGCATGCAAGACCTCACCGGTGGCCTCGATCTCAACCTCCCCGGGATGGGCGGCTGATCCCTAGTAATTCCTCCACCGCTCCGCGATAGAAGGTATAGCGCTCCCAGTCGCGACTCACCCCGCAGCCGGGTTCATCGCGATGGAGACAATCGCGGAAGCGACAGGGGTGGATGGTGAGCTGGTCCCGAAGTTCCGGGAACAGCACTTCAAGATTGCGGGCATCCCCAGGCAAGTCCGGTCGGTTGAAACCGGGCGTGTCAGCCACACGGGCACCTGGGGCGAAGGGATGCAACTCCACGTGCCGCGTCGTATGCCGGCCCCTCTGCAGCCTTCCCGACACGGCGCCAACCCTGAGTGCAAGGCCTGGAAGCAACGCATTGAGCAACGAACTTTTGCCCACCCCTGAAGGACCGCAAAGCACAGTGATGGCCTGGGACGCGAGCACGGCGCGCAACGTGTTCAAACCGGCGCCTGTCTGCACAGACACCAACACGGGCGAATAGCCCCAGCCATGCAGACGCTGCTTCAAGGCCAGCTGATGCTCAGGCGCAAGGAGGTCGCTCTTTGTGAGCACCAGCTGCACCCGCAGACCAGTCTGTTCCGCGGTGAGCAGAAAGCGACTGGCCTGATCGGCATCGAAGGCAGGCTGCTCCACAGCCAGAGCAACGAGAACGCAGGAGGCATTGGCGACAGGAGGCCGCACCAGGAAACTGCTGCGTGGTTCCACATCAGACACGACAGCTCTGGCCTGAAGGGGATCGATCGCCTCCACCGTGACCCGATCCCCCACATGCACAGCAGCGCCGCGATGGTGAAGCCTTGTCCGGCGAGTGCAGAGAAGACGGGCCGGCGTTCCGGGGGATGGGACATCCAGTTCCACCTCCAGGTAATTGGCCTGCAGCGCCACCACCATGCCGCGATGGGGTGCAGCCTCACTCACCGCTGCAGATCACCAAAAGGCGGACCCGATCAGGCCCCAGGCGTTCCACCGTGACCGCATGGCCATCCCGGCGCAATCCTGGCACCACCATCTCTTCAGGCTCTCCAGGATCGAGATCCACCTGCAAGCACTGCCCTGAGGCAAGGGTTTCCAGGGCAAGCCGGCAACGGATGAAGTTGAGCGGACAGGGCGTACCGCATAGATCCAGCACCTGATCAGGCTGGCGGGCTTCCATGGTCAGCGCTGACCAAAGAGACGCGCAAACAGTCCGCTCTTGTGATGGTGATGCTGTTCCCCCCTCGCGGAGTGATGACCCGCAAGCTCCTCAAGCAGCCCACGCTCCTCGTTATTGAGCCTGGTGGGCAATTCCACCGTAACGGCGACCCGCCGCTTTCCCCGAGCCACAGGGCTGCCCCAGTTGGCAACGCCCTCGTTCTCACGGCTGAGCACGGCACTGGGCTGGGTACCGGCGGGAATCTCCAGGCTGGTGGGGCCATCCACCGTCTCCACTTCGATGGTGTCGCCGAGGATCGCCTGCAGATAACTCACCTTCACCTCCGACAGCACGGTGAGTCCGTCGCGACGGAGCGTGGGATGGTTCTTCACGGTGAGGAACACATAAAGATCCCCGGAGGGACCACCGCGGAGCCCAGCATTGCCCTCACCGGCAACGCGCAGTCGCGTTCCCGTATCGACTCCAGCAGGAATATTGATTCGCAGTTTTTTGCGTACCTGCACGACACCTTGTCCTCCACAGGCATTACAGGGATCGGCGATCACCTGTCCGCTGCCGTTGCAGGTTGGGCATTCAGCCACCTGAGTGAAACTTCCAAAGGGGGTACGGGTGGCCCGGCGCACCTGGCCGACACCTCCGCAGGTGGAACAGGTGGTTGGGCCACTGCCGCTCTTGGCCCCACTACCACCGCAGGTGGTGCAGGTTTCGAGATGGGGAACACGAATCTCTCGTTCCTGGCCGAACACCGCCTGCTCGAAATCGATCGTGAGGTCGTAGCGGAGATCGTCACCCTGCTGGGGGCCGCGGCGACGCTGCTGACGCCCTCCACCTGCCGCACCTCCGAAGCCGCTGAAGAAGGTTTCGAAAAGGTCTGCGAAACCACCCATGTCGCCCATGTCGGGCATGCCGGCGGCACCACCGAGTCCCGCCTCTCCGAACTGGTCGTAACGACCCCGGGTTTGAGGATCGCTGAGCACCTCATAGGCGCGGCCGATCTCCTTGAAACGGTCTTCGGCTCCGGGCTCCTTGTTGATATCCGGGTGGTATTGGCGAGCCAGACGGCGGTAGGCACGCTTGAGAGTGTCAGCATCGGCATCCCTGCTGACACCGAGAAGCTCGTAATAATCGGCCATCAGCTGGTAATCCCGAAAGTCACAGTAAGGGGAGGCGTCTGATCATCGGGTCAACCGTTGCCATCGCCTGAACCGCCTTCGTCAGCGGCAGAATCATCCGGTGTTGCTCCGGCCTCGGCAGGCGCATTCTGCGGGCCTGGGCCCATCGAAACCTTGACCATGGCGTGGCGCAGCACCTTTCCGTTGAGGTGGTAGCCGCGCTGCAACTCCTCAATCACCACATCCTCAGCATGGGCATCGCTGGGTTCTCGAAGAACCGCTTCGTGCAAGGTGGGATCGAACTCCTGGCCGACCACACGCATTGGAGCCACGCCAAGCTGCTTGAGCACATCGACCAGCTGTTTGTAGAGACCCTGGTAGCTGCGGTGCAGAGCCTGTGCCTCCTCTCCCTGAGGATCAAGCTGCTGGCGGGCACGCTCGAAGTTGTCGACAACGGGAAGAATCTCGCTCAGCGTGCTGCAGGTGAGCTGAATCTTGAGCTCGTCCTGATCTCTGCTCTGGCGCTTGCGGAAGTTGTCAAAGTCGGCGGCGATGCGCATGTACTGACCTCTCAGCACATCGTGCTCATCCCGCAGGCTGTTGTGCTCCCGCTCAAGTTGCTCCAATCGGGCTTCATTGTCACCGCTTTGCGGTGCCTCAGCCACGGTGCCGGAATCAGGAGACGCAGCGGCCTCCACTGAATCGGTGGGATTGACAGCAGGCTGCTGACCGTCGGAGACAGCCTGGGCGGGTTCCTGCTCAGGGGTGGAGACGTCGCCACTCATGCTGACCGGTTGCGAATTCACGTCTAGACATGTTGATGGGTGAGGTACGCCTCCCACAAGCGGCGGAAGCCCGCACCTTTTCGATTGGATGAACTGTGAGTGACGTTCGCCGACGTTTGGAACTGGAACTGCTCCTGAAGCGAGCGATCCCTGGGACTCTCAGCAGCGCTGACGAACCGGATCTTCTGAACGATCTCACGGCGATGGGACTGGATCCCACTCGCCATGGCGAACTGACTGCGGCGCTTAGCAGCCTCCTCAAGCCAGCAAGGGCGGAACCCGGTCAGGCCCCAGACGACAACGACGAAAACACTGAGAGCATCGCCGACACGGCGACCTCCTATCTCGCGGAATTCACCGTGGACGGGGTACTCGAAGACGACCCCGATCAAGCCGCGCTGCAGTCTTCCTCCATCGTGGATCTGGAAGACGGACTGAACGATGCCGATCGTTCACCGGTGATCAATCTCGTGGACCGGATCCTGATGCAGGCGCTGCAGCTGGGAGCCAGCGATATTCACGTGGAGCCCCAGCAGGCTGGGCTGCAATTGCGCTTCCGCCAGGACGGCGTTCTGCAGAGCAGCATCGAACCTCTGCCGAGCCGCTTGGTACCGGCGGTGACCTCCCGCTTCAAAATCATGGCGGACTTAGATATTGCTGAACGGCGCATGGCCCAGGACGGGCGAATCCGGCGCAGATTCCAGCACCGCACCGTTGACTTTCGGGTGAATTGCCTGCCCAGTCGATTTGGGGAAAAGATCGTGTTACGCCTGCTGGATAGCTCCGCCACTCAGCTGGGCCTCGACAAGCTGATCACGAGTGAGTCAACGCTTGACACCGTGCGATCCCTGGGTTCCAAACCCTTCGGAATGATTCTGGTGACCGGGCCCACCGGATCGGGGAAATCCACCACGCTCTATTCCCTGCTGGCGGAACGCAACGACCCCGGGATCAATATCTCCACAGTGGAGGATCCGATCGAATACACCCTCCCAGGCATAACCCAATGCCAAGTGAACCGGGAGAAAGGTTTCGATTTCAGCCAGGCGCTGCGGGCCTTCATGCGCCAGGACCCGGATGTGCTGCTCGTGGGGGAGACCCGTGACTTGGAAACAGCCAAGACGGCCATCGAAGCAGCACTGACAGGTCACCTCGTGCTCACCACGTTGCATTGCAACGACGCTCCCAGTGCCATCGCCCGACTGGATGAGATGGGCGTTGAACCCTTCATGGTGAGCGCGTCACTGATCGGCATCGTGTCCCAGCGATTGCTGCGGCGTGTCTGCCCGGACTGCCGCATTCCTTACCACCCGAAAGCCGAGGAACTTGGTCGGTTCGGTTTGATGACCAGCAATGAGGAGGGCGTGACGTTCTTCAAACCCAACCACCGAGAAGGGCATCCGGACGCATGTCCCACCTGTCAGGGGAGCGGCTACAAGGGCCGGGTGGGGGTTTATGAGGTGCTGCGCATGAATGAAGTGATGGCTGCTGCGGTGGCCAAGGGAGCCACCACCGACATGGTGCGCCAGCTGGCCCTGGAATCAGGGATGAAAACACTGTTGGGCTACAGCCTTGATCTGGTTCGCGAAGGGCGCACCACCCTGGAGGAAGTCGGCCGCATGGTGCTCACTGATGCAGGCCTCGAATCCGAACGCCGGGCCCGAGCCCTGAGCACGCTCAGCTGCAGCGGATGTGGTGGCGGACTTCAGGAAGGTTGGCTGGAATGTCCGTACTGCCTTACCCCACGCCAATGAGGGCCACATCATGGAACTGATGATCGAGGACCTGATGCAGGAGCTGGTGGAGGCAGGCGGCAGCGACCTTCACATCGCCAGCGGTCAACCCCCCTACGGCCGCTTCAGCGGCCAGTTGCGGCCCATGCGCGACGAGCCCCTGATGGAGGAAAGCTGCAACCGGCTGATCTTCTCCATGCTCAACAACAGCCAGCGGAAAACGCTCGAGCAGACCTGGGAACTCGACTGTGCGTACGGACTCAAAGGCGTGGCCCGCTTCCGGGTGAATGTGTATCGCCAGAAAGGCAGCTATGCCGCCTGTCTGCGCGCTCTCGGTAGCAAAATCCCCAGCATCGAACTGCTGAATCTTCCTCCCGTGGTGGTGGAAACGAGCAAACGCCCCCGGGGATTAGTGCTCGTGACCGGCCCGACTGGGTCAGGCAAAACCACCACCCTGGCGGCCCTGCTGGATCACATCAACCACAGCCGGGCGGAACACATCCTCACGATCGAGGATCCGATCGAATTCGTGTACAAGAGCGATCAGAGCCTGGTGCATCAACGCCAGCTCAACGAAGACACCCGCAGTTTCGCCAATGCACTGCGAGCAGCCCTGAGGGAAGACCCCGACGTCATCCTGGTGGGAGAAATGCGCGATCTGGAAACCATCCAGCTGGCGATCAGCGCTGCTGAAACCGGGCACCTGGTGTTCGGCACGTTGCACACCAGCTCAGCGGCCCAGACCGTGGACCGCATGGTGGATGTGTTCCCTCCCGCTCAGCAGACCCAAATCCGCGTGCAGCTCTCGGGGAGCCTGGTAGCCGTGTTCTCTCAAACCCTATGCCGCCGCCGCAACCCGGCACCTGGACAATTCGGCCGAGTGATGGCGCAGGAAATCATGATCAACACGCCGGCCATCGCCAATCTCATCCGCGAAGGAAAAACCGCCCAGCTGTATTCACAGATTCAAACCGGTGGCGAACTGGGCATGCAGACCCTGGAGAAGGCGCTAGCAGATCTGATCAATCGAGGAGACATCACCCTTCAGGAGGCGCGGGCAAAGGCGAGCAAACCCTCCGAACTGGATCGGCTCGCGGCTGGTTGAGGCGCTGCCGTTCGCTATGGCCAAATTCACCGCCAACTACACCTCCGCCACCGGTCAGACGCGCTCGGTAATCATTCGGGCGAAGGATGTTCAGACGGCACGCAAACAACTCCGCCGCCGTGGCATTAAGGCAACAGAACTAAAGGCTGCCGAAACCTCAGCAAAACGCCCGCAAGAGGCCAAGGCCAGCGGTGGGATCCTGTCCGTGGATCTTGGGGAGATGTTCCAAAAGCCTCCAGGAGTGAAAGACAAAGCGGTCTGGGCCAGCAAACTGGCTGCGCTGGTGGATGCCGGTGTGCCGATCGTGCGCAGCCTCGATCTGATGGCCACCCAGCAGAAGCTGCCGATGTTCAAGAAGGCGCTCACCGCCGTGGGACTGGAAGTGAACCAGGGCACAGCCATGGGAGCTGCCATGCGCCAGTGGCCGAAGGTGTTTGATCAACTCACCGTCGCCATGGTGGAAGCCGGTGAGGCTGGCGGCGTGCTGGATGAGTCGCTGAAGCGCCTGGCCAAGCTGCTGGAAGACAACGCCCGATTGCAGAACCAGATCAAGGGAGCGCTTGGCTACCCGGTGGCCGTTCTGGTGATTGCGATTCTGGTGTTCCTGGGAATGACCATCTTCCTGATTCCCACCTTTGCGGGAATCTTCGAAGACCTGGGGGCTGAACTACCGCTGTTCACACAGCTGATGGTGGACCTGAGCAAACTGCTGCGCTCCTCAGCCGCAATTCTTTTCGCCGGTGCACTTCTGGTGGGCATCTGGCTGTTCAGCCGTTACTACAGCACCCACAAGGGCCGCCGAGTGGTTGATCGACTGATGCTGAAAGTTCCACTATTTGGCGACTTGATCATGAAAACCGCCACCGCCCAATTCTGCCGAATCTTCAGTTCGCTTACCCGCGCTGGCGTACCGATTCTGATGTCGCTGGAGATCTCCAGCGAAACAGCAGGCAATTCGATCATCTCCGACGCCATCCTTGAATCGCGCGCACTTGTTCAGGAGGGAGTACTACTGAGCACAGCGCTCACTCGCCAGAAAGTGTTGCCGGATATGGCCCTGAGCATGCTCTCAATCGGCGAGGAAACCGGTGAGATGGATCAGATGCTGAGCAAAGTAGCCGACTTCTACGAAGACGAGGTTTCGGCATCCGTGAAGGCGCTCACCTCAATGCTTGAACCCGCGATGATCGTGGTGGTGGGCGGAATTGTGGGTTCAATACTGCTGGCGATGTACCTGCCGATGTTCACCGTGTTTGATCAGATTCAATAAATGGAAACAAGAAAGCATTTCCATTGCTTCGGTGATTAGCAATCAGCTTGATTAACACCTGCAATCGCCATCCCAGCCAGCCAGCCGCCGCTCCAGCAGGCCTGGAAATTGAAGCCACCGGTCACGCCATCCACATCCAACAATTCACCGGCCAGATACAAACCAGGGCAGCGGCGGCTTTCCATTGTGGCCAGGTTCACCTCACCGAGATCCACGCCGCCAGCCGTTACAAACTCCTCTCCAAAAGGGCCACGTCCCTGGATGGCCAGCCGCTGCGCGCAGAGAATCTCCACCAGCTGTCGCTCGGCCTTCATCGGCAGATCCGCCCAGCGCCGCTCAGCCTCCACTCCAGCCAGAGCCAGAAAGGCCTGCCACAACCGACGCGGCAGGTGATCCAAAGGCTTGGCGGCTGACACGGTTCGCCGGGCCTGCTCCTGGCGCCACTGCTGCAACCGCTGGACTACTCCGGAGCGGCCCAGCCCAGCACTCCAATCCACCTTCAGATCCCCCTTGTAATGGCTCTGATGCAGTGCTCGGGCTGCAAACGCCGAAAGCCGCAGAGTGGCAGGACCGCTCAAACCCCGGTGGGTGATCAGCACCCGACCGGTCTGGCGAAAACGCTGATCACCCAGCTTCAGATCCAAGCCCACATCATCAAGGGCGATGCCGCTGCAAGCTGTGAGCTCCCGGGCCTGCAGCGAGAGGCTGAACAGCGACGGCACCGGTGGCACCACCTGATGGCCAAGCCCAGTAGCCAGTTTGCGACCACTGGGGTGACCACCGGTGGCCAGCATCACGCTGCGGGCCCGCAAGGGCTGCTCCAGGCCGCGGCCCTCAATCAAAAAGCCACCCTGAGGATGGGGTGTGATCTGCTGCACCATGGCCCGCAGCCGCCATTGCACTCCGGCTGCTGCTGCTGCCTGCTGCAGGCAGCGGATCACCGCCTCGGATCGGTTCTCCTGGGGGAACAGGCGTCCGTCGGGCTCCTCCACCAGCGTGAGACCACGTTCTTCAAACCAGGCGATGGCATCACCGCAGGCGAAGCGACTGAACGGACCGCGCAAGGGCCTGCTGCCGCGCGGATAGTGGCTGGCCAACTCGCGCGGATCCCAGCAGGCATGGGTCACATTGCAGCGGCCTCCGCCACTGATGCGCACCTTCTGCAGAGGCTCCGGAGTGCCTTCCAGCACCAACACATGAGCGAGGCCCTGCTCAGCGGCGGTGATCGCTGCCATGGTTCCGGCAGGACCACCACCAACAACGATCAGATCAAGCAGGCTGGAAGCGCAGGGCAACACCGTTGTTGCAATAGCGCTTGCCGGTCGGCCGGGGGCCGTCATTGAACACATGGCCCTGGTGTCCGCCGCAGCGGCTGCAGTGGTATTCCGTACGCGGAACGATCAGTTTGAAATCTACTTTCGTGCCAATCGCACCCGGCAAAGGCTCAAAGAAACTGGGCCAGCCGGTGCCACTGTCAAACTTGGCCTTTGAGGAGAACAAAGGCAGATCGCACCCGGCGCAGTGATACGTGCCGGTTCGTTTCTCGTTGTTCAACGCACTCGTGAACGGACGTTCAGTGCCCTCCTTGCGCAGCACTGAATAGGCCTCTGGTGTGAGGCGCTTCTTCCATTCCGCATCCGTCAGATCCCAGGCCGAATCAGACGCCTTGGAGGCCGCCAACACCCGGTCTGGAGCTCTGAACACCCCAAACAAACCCGCTGCCGTCGCCACCATCAGGGACCGTCTGCTCAGCAACCAATGCTCAACGGTGGGAGTCATCGCTGTCATCTCCGGTTGATATGGGTCTGTTCTAAGCAAACTGAACCCCAAGGCCAGGCACCATGGGGGGATGGATTCCCTCACTGATGCCGATCGGGAACCCCCCTGGCGTTTCAGCGTCGCCCCGATGCTGGACTGCACCGACCGGCATTTCCGCCAGTTGATGCGGCAGATCAGCCGCCATTCACTGCTGTACAGCGAAATGGTGGTGGCCCAGGCGCTGCACCACAGCAACCGCAGGGAACGACTGCTGGGTTTCGATCCAGAAGAACACCCGATCGTGCTGCAGGTGGGAGGTGACGAACCCCGGCTGCTTGCCGAAGCCACCCGAATGGCTGCGGACTGGGGCTACGACGAGATCAACCTGAATGTGGGCTGCCCCAGCCCGAGGGTGCAAGCCGGCAATTTCGGCGCTTGTCTGATGGCGGAACCAGAGCGTGTAGCGCAGTGCGTGGAAGCCATGGTGTCGGCGAGCGATCGGCCCATCACGGTGAAGCACCGCGTGGGGATCGATGATCTCGACAGCGATGATCTGCTCACTGCTTTCGTGGACCGGGTGGCTGATGCCGGTGCCTCTCGCTTCAGTGTGCATGCGCGCAAAGCATGGCTAGAGGGTCTTGACCCCAAACAGAACCGCACGATCCCCCCCCTGCAACACGACCGGGTGATTGCCCTGAAAAAGCGCAGACCGCAGCTCACGATCGAACTGAACGGAGGCCTCGACACCCCGGAACAGTGCCTTGATGCCTTGCAGCACTGTGACGGTGCCATGGTGGGCCGTGCGGCCTATGCCCACCCCCTGCGCTGGGCTTCAGTGGATGCGCTCATCTATGGAGATGTTTGTCGCACCGTACGGGCATCCGACGTACTGATCGGCCTAATCCCCCATGCCGAAAGACACCTCCAGCGCGGAGGCCGTCTCTGGGACATCGGCCGTCATCTCGTGCAACTGGTGGAAGGGGTTCCTGGAGCCCGTCATTGGCGCCGTGACTTGGGCCAGAACGCTCAGCGTGCCGGCGCCGATCTCACAGTGCTGGAGTCATCAGCCCGGCAGCTGATCGATGCCGGGCTGTAACGAGACAATGCGGAAGAGTCAGCCTTCAGCGCCGCCGTAACCGCTGTAGTCATCTCCGCCGCCCTCACTGGGTGCAGCTCCCCCACGCCGGCGCCGGCTGCGGCCGTCATCTCCGCCGCCACCATCGCTGTAACCACCGCCACCAGCAGCTCCACTGCCGCCGCCATAACTACGATCTTCCCATCCGCGGGCGCCCGAGCGGCGCTCACCGCCACCGCCGTAGCCGCCACCGCCACCAGCGCCACCGCCGTAGCCACCGCCACCGCCGTAGCCGCCACCACCGCCACCGCCATAGCCGCCACCACCGCCACCGCCGTAGCCGCCACCACCGCCGCCGCCGTAGCCGCCACCACCACGACGAGGTGCGCTCCCGCGAGGCTCTGCCTTGTTGATTCGCAGAGGACGCCCCATCAGCTCAGCACCCTGGAGGGCTTCGATGGCAGCGGCTTCGGCCGCGTCATCAGCCATTTCCACGAAGGCAAAACCGCGTTTGCGACCGGTGTCGCGCTCAAGGGGGAGGGCACAGTTCGTGACCTCTCCGAAAGCAGCGAATAATTCAATGACGTCTTCCTGCTCAGCGCGGAAGGGCAAATTGCCTACAAAAATGCTCACGTTCCTGATGAACCTGAATGAAAGAGACCCTTGGGATCAGACAAGCCATCGGGTCAAGGTCCAGTGAAGGAACGCGTCACCTCCGGCTTGCTCAGCGTAGACCCGTCCACGCGAAATGTTCATCCATTCGTTAATTCCAACCGCTCACTCCAAACTGACAACTGTTCTTCCACGCGATCGAAGCCCGTTCCGCCTTCACTGGTTCGCGCCGCCACAACCTGGCGAGGAGCCAGTGCCTCAAAGAGATCAGATTCAATCGCAGGGTGAAAATTTTGCCAGCGATCCAGGCTGAGGTCCCGCAGCAACAGCCCCTCACTCAGACATTGCTTCACTACCGAGCCAACGATCTGATAAGCCTCCCGGAAGGGAACCTGGCGAGCCACAAGGTAATCAGCAACGTCAGTGGCGTTGGAGAAGTCGGAAGCCACTGCTGCTTCCAAACGGTCTTCCCGGAAGCTGAGGCCCTCGTCCATCAGGATGGTCATCGCTTCCAAGCACTGGGAACCTGTGGAGACCACATCGAACAGGGCCTCTTTGTCTTCCTGGAAATCCTTGTTGTAAGCCAGAGGCAAGCCCTTGATCATCGTCAGCAGGCCCTGGAGATGACCAAACACCCGTCCGCACTTTCCCCTCACCAATTCGGGCACATCCGGATTTTTCTTCTGAGGCATCAGGCTGCTTCCAGTCGCACAGCGATCACTGAGCCGAACAAAGCCGCATTCCTCGGAAGCCCAGAAGATCACCTCCTCCCCAAGGCGGCTGAGATGCACCATCACCAAGGAGATGGCAGCAGAGAATTCCACTGCAAAATCCCTGTCGCTCACGGCATCAAGGCTATTGGCATAGAGGCTGTCAAAACCAAGAGCCGCGGCAGTGTTTCGCCGATCGATGGGCACAGGAGTGCCTGCCAGCGCAGCTGCACCCAGTGGTGAAACATTCACTCGCTTGCGCGCATCCTCAAGACGCTGCCGATCTCGCTCAAGCATCTCCACATAGGCCAGCAGATGATGGGCCAAGCAAACAGGTTGCGCGCGCTGCAGATGGGTGTAACCAGGGATCAACGTCTGACGATGGTTGAGGGCCTGACGTAAAAGGGCCTTTTGCAATGTCTTCACCTGAGGAATGAGCTCATCGATGCGTCGTCGCAGCCAGAGGCGCAGATCCGTTCCCACCTGATCATTGCGACTGCGCCCGGTGTGCAGTTTCTTGCCAACAGGTCCAAGCAGAGCAATCAGACGGCGCTCCACCGCAAAGTGCACATCCTCATCCTCCAGGCCAGGTTGGAAGCGGCCCTCGGCCGCCTCAGACCGAATCTGCTCCAATCCACCGCAAAGTTGATCCCCCTCAACCTCACTGATCACGCCACACTGCGCCAGCATGCGGGCATGGGCGATGGATCCGTCGAGATCCTCTTGCAGGAGATTGATATCAAAGCCAATCGAGGCATTGAAGCGCTCAATCACCGGATGCAATCCCTGCTCGAAGCGATCACTCCAGGTTGCGGAGCCTCCTCCTGTCACTCCGCCAGCCATCACCTCACCTCTGTACAGATGCCCTCAGCTTGTCAGGCCGGAGAACGGGATACCGAGGGGAGCATCACCTCCTCGCGCACCTTCAACACCACCATCGACGCATCATCTTCCAGCTGACGATCGGCCCCCACGAAACGATCCAGGCGATCGAACAACTGATCGAGAATTCCCTGGGAGCCTGAACCTGAACGGCAGGCTGATTCCAGGCTGCGGATCAACCTTGCTTCATCAAAACGATCCCCGGTGATGCCTGGAGCTTCGGTGACCCCATCGGTGTAATACAGCAGCACATCTCCTGGTTCCAAAACGACGGAGCCGGTGCCGTAATCCGCCTCGGGCTGCAAGCCAATCAACAATCCCGGCGCATCCAGACGGCTGATCGTGCGTTGCTGAGCACGCCAGATCAAAGGCGGATTGTGTGCGGCATTGGCAAAGCGCAACCGACGGGTCCGCGGATCGAAATCCGAATAAAAGAGAGTCACGAAGCGATGGGACTGGGACAGATCCTCAAGAGCCAGCTGATTGAGATCGTGAAGAATCCGATCCGGCGGTAATCCACTCAGCACCTCGGCCCGCAACATGCCGCGAAGCATGGTCATCAGCAGCCCCGCGGGTACCCCCTTGCCCATCACATCACCCATCACCAGGGCCCAGCGACCCCGTTCCCGGCGACGTCCGATCAACTCGGGGCGCGTTGGAATGAAGTCGTAGTAATCGCCACCCACTTGAAACGCCGGCCGACAGCGCGCCGCCAGCTCCACCCCTTCAATCACTGGGCAATGATCCGGCAGGAGCTGGGCCTGGATCTCCGCGCCGATGCTGAGCTGACGATCCACGCGCTCATGGCGCCTGGCTTCCTGCAGCATCTGGTCATTTTCAATCGCGACACCGGTGAGATCAGCAACCAGTTGCACCTGCCGGCGATGCACGTCGCTCCACACCAGAGACCCTTTGGGCTCAAACACGTAAAGACGACCCCGCTGCCGGCCTCTCGCCACCACAGAGGTGGCGAACATCCCGGCAGACCCCAACTGACCCTGAACCAGCCGATCCAGCGCCAGCACAAGAGCGTCATCAGAGCCGAACCCTGCAGACCGGCCAGGTTCGTGCTGGCTCAACGTCTGGAGTAGCGACGCCGAACGCACGCCGGGAAGCATTTGAATCTGATCCGCCCAGAGGCGGCCATCCCCCTGAAACGGCACCAGAAGTGCGCCTTCAACGCCAACCAGGCGGGCTGCCACAACGGGGACGAGTTCGAGAAAACGGTTGAGATTGGTGAAACTGCGCAGAGCAAACCCGAGCGACACCAACAGCTCCTGGTTGGAGCGTTGTTCGCGAACCAAGCTGTCGAGAAGCTGACGCAGTGATGCCGTAGCCGTCAGGGGCTGCTGACTAGCACTACGGGCAGGAGAGGCCGGATGTCGCCGTGGTGGCTTGCTGCTCACGGCACCACCATGGCAGGGCCCGCAACGTAGCAAGGTTTACTGCGGGCTACTGCAGCCCAAGGGCAAGTGACCACTCAGCGACCGGCGAGCAGCGCTTCAACGAATTCGAAACTGTTGAAAGGCCGCAGATCACGGATTCCTTCCCCGGCACCGATGAAACGGATGGGAAGCCCGGCTTCCGAAGCAACAGCCAGAGCAACACCCCCCCGAGCCGTGCCATCAAGTTTGGTGATCACCACCCCGGTCAGCCCGGCTGCGCGAGCAAAAGCCATGGCTTGTTTGAGACCGTTCTGACCTTGGCTGGCATCGAGCACAAGCAGGGATTCCACGGTTGCGTCAGGGGCCAAGCGATCCACAACCCTGCGAATCTTGTTGAGTTCTTCCATCAGGTTGTGTTTGGTCTGCAGGCGACCGGCGGTGTCCACCAGCACCAGATCCGTGCTTTTCGATCGGGCAGCCCCGATGGCATCAAACACCACGGCTGCAGGATCCGCATTCGCCGAAGGGTTGGCCACCACCGGAACATCGCTGCGATCACCCCAAACCTGCACCTGCTGAACCGCCGCCGCCCGGAACGTATCGGCGGCAGCAATCATCGCGGAATAGCCGCTGCGTACCGCCAGATTGGCCAACTTGCCGAGGGTTGTGGTCTTCCCTACGCCATTGACACCGACCATCAGCCAAACATTGAGCTGACCACGCTGAGGTGCGAGAAGTTCAACGCCGCTGGACTTGATCGGAGCATCTAAAAGATCTCGAAGCTGCTCCTTGAGAAAACGAATGCCTTCGCTTGGATCCACCACCTGCTCGTTCATGCGCTTGCGCAACGCATCCAGCACCTGATCGGTGGCCTTCACCCCGGCGTCGGCGCGAAGCAGCAATGACTCCAGATCATCGAGCACCTCCGGGGTGAGGGGGTCATCACCCAGATTCTCCAGAAGCCCGGTAACAAAACCCTGTCGGGTTTTCTCCAGGCCTTGCCGCAAACGACCGAGCCAGTCGATCTCCTCCAAGGTGACCTGCCCTGCCTGACGGCCCTGGGCGGCCAGCACCTCCGCAGACCAAGTGAAGGTGTCGTCGAACTCACCAAGACTTGGCTCCTCGTCGCGATCGGCGTTATCAGTTGCCTCTGCCTCAGCAATCGGTTGAGCGGCAACCTCCGGCTCCTGTTCGAGTTGCTGCTGTCGTTCTTGGCGTTGGGCCGCGGCCTGCTCGAGCAGGGACAAACCAGCAACGGGTGCTGGCTCTGCCTCGGCTGGCTCTGGCTCTGCTGCGGATTCAGGTTGGGATTCAGATTCAGCTGCGGGGTTTGATTCAGGAACCGGTTCCGCAACGATCGCGTTGGCCTGCTCTTTCTGCGCTTTCAAACGGGCGTAAGCCTGCCGTGCCCACTCCAGAGGATCGTCGTCGGCATTGGCAGCCGTTTCCTGCTGCGGTTCCTGCGATGTGGCGTCGGAATCTGCCGGGGGCTGAGTTGGGGCAGTCTCAGACTGCCGGTTGAACCAGTCGTAGACCATGAGAGTCAGGACACTGCCTGGGAAGAGGCATTCTGCAGGCGGCGCAGCACCCCATTGATCATGCGGCGACCCTGCTCATCGCTGTAACGGTTGGCAAGCTCAACGGCTTCACTGCAAGCGACAGACGCAGGCGTCTTCATCGTCTGCAGATCAACAACAGCAAGGCGGAGGATGTCGCGATCGATGCGGGGAAGGCGGCTGAGACGCCAACCCTCCATTACCCCATCCAGCTGGTCATCAAGGGATGCACGGGCATCGAGGACCAGTTGAACCCTGCGCATCGCCTCCTTCTGCACCATCTCCTGATCAGCCAGAGCCAACAATCTGGGCAACTCAAGGCTTGCCGAGAGACCATTCAGCACCTGCTCCGCATTGGATAAGGATTCACGCAAATGATCACGGACCGGCATGACTGCAGCCTTTGAACCCTCCTGCAGCTCACTGTCTAACAACGACTGCTGGGCCTTCTCCAGATCGGCAGCACATCGATCGAGAACCTCGCGCCAGTGCTGCATCAAACTCTCCAGGGCCTTCTGAAGAAGAGCCTCGAGAGAATCCAAAGAAAGGGAACGGTCCCGCTCGGCGCACTGGCTGAGCACAAGCAAGGCGAGCTCACGGGAGAGGGAACGGGTCTGCATGGATCTTTAACGAACGACTCAAGACGAAGACGGTGCAACAGAAGCTCTGAGCTGGGCGATCAGGCTCGAAAAGCTGCGGCCAGCTGGCGCCTCCCTGGCATCAGGGTTCACGATTCCAGCCGAAATGATCGTTTTAAAAGCATCCTCAACGGAAAGATTCAGATCTCTTACCGACGATTCAGGCACGAGGGTGTACCAACCGGTGGTGGGATTGGGAGCTGTGGGGATAAACACACTCAGCAAACGTTCTTCAAGCTCCGATTGCAACGTGGGACCAACTTCTCCTGTGACAAACCCAACGCTGTAAAGACCCTCCCTGGGATATTCCACAAGAACGACCCTGCGAAAGCGTTGTGAGTTATCGCGCAGAAAGGTTTCAAGAAGTTGTTTGAGGGTTTTGTAGACCGAACCTGCAAGCGGAATGCGCTGGAGCGTTCCCTCACCGAACTCCAGCAACCAACGCCCCACGATGTTCCTGGCCATCAGACCGATCAACAGAATTCCCAACAAAGGAACTGTGAGCCCAAGGGCCAAGTTGATCAGATCCTGCAGAAGCGGATTGAGCGTGATGAACGGATTGAACTGCTTAGGGATCGACGTGAGGAAGGCCAGAACGAAGCGGCTGACGATGGTGGCCAGCCAAATCGTGGTGGCCAGAGGAATCACCACAAGCAGACCTGCGATCAGGTCATTCTTGAGATCCTGCTGAAGCCTGGCGCCAAGAGGCAGATCAGGTCTTGGATTGGACTGGACCAAGGAACGCCCGGGGCCTGCGGCCAACGTGTTCCACTAACTTAACCAGCGATCAGAGGACAGCGGTTATCGCAAGCAGTGCCAAGGCCACTGCGAGCACAACTGCACTGAGGGTGCCTCCAAAACGGCGCTGATTCACGGCCAGGTTGCGCTGGCGTTCGGCCTGTTGAATCTGCTGATCCATCTGTGACAACTGCTTGTCGATGAACTCCTGCGCCGCCTTGGACTTGTCCTCATCGGTTGCATCAGCAGGCAGCTGCCCAGCCTGAGCGAGCTGCTCCCCGAGAATCTTCACGTTGTCGGGATTGGCGGACTGCTGTCTCGCCATCTCTAATTGCCCACGCTTCTGATTCAGGCTTTGATCGGCTTCAACAGAGAGGGACTGATTACCACTGATACCAAGTGGAATCACAGCGATCATGGCCAGAGCGAGCAGTGCCGCAAGCACGCAGACCACAATCCGGATCGGCGTCCGCTCTGATCGGGGCTGGTCCAAACGCGAAGAGATCAGCATGAGTAACAGACCGATGAATCCCATCGGCGCCTGACTGACCAACCGTTCGATCAACAGTTGTTGATAAACCTCATCACTCCAATCCGCAGCGCTGAGCACCACACCGAGCTGCAAAGCGAGAAGCAGAACCAGGGTGAGCCCAAGCCAGCGCAGAAGCGGCGCAAGCCGAGGTGAGGACTCCTGGTGGGATGCGGACACGTCACGATGTCAAAAGGTGTCCAACTTTACGGTTAGTTTTCGTGAACGTCCCTGACGACGGTGCGCAGCTGAGCCTGTCCCTCAAGGAGCGGGCCAGAGCGGAAGGATTCGAACCCGTCGGCATCGCCACGCTCCCCGGGAGTCCACGCCTGCGCTTGCGCACGGACGCTTTGCAACGTTGGCTAGACGCCGGACACCAAGCCGACATGGGCTGGATGGAAGCGCCCAGACGCAGGTCCGCTGACACCCTCTTGGAAGGAGCCCGAAGTTTGCTAGCCGTTGGGCTCAACTATCACGTTGCTCATGAACGCCGCCACAACCGCCTGGCAGTGGCTCGCTACGGCTGGGGCCGCGATTATCACCGGGTGGTGAACCAGCGCCTGAGGAGGGTGGGTCGCTGGCTGCAGGATCAAAGACCGAACTGCCGCTGGCGTGCGTGCGTGGATGCAGAGCCCCTGCTCGATAAGGCTTGGGCGGAAGAAGCTGGACTTGGCTGGATCGGAAAGCACAGCAACGTGATTCACCCCACGCGCGGGTCGTGGATGGTGATCGGGCATCTGCTCACCAGTGAACCCCTCGTTGCTGATCAACCGGCTGCGTCCCGTTGCGGTCGTTGCCGCGCCTGCATGGACGCCTGCCCGACGCAGGCGATCACCGAACCATTTGTGGTGGACTCCAGGCGATGCATCGCTTATCACACGATTGAAAATCGCAATGGGAAGCTCCCGGCACCGATCGCCAACGCCCTGGGGGGCTGGGTCGCCGGATGCGATATCTGTCAGGACGTCTGCCCCTTCAATCAGACCGATGTGCTGCCCTCCAGTGATGATCCCGACATGCAGCCAAGACCCTGGCTGCTGGATCTGACTCCGGAGATCATCCAGAGCTGGACGGATCAGGACTGGGCGGAACGGCTGAAAGGGTCAGCACTGAAACGCATCAAACCCTGGATGTGGCGTCGCAACGCTGAAGCCGCACGCCTCGATGGCGGACCTAACCTGAGTTGAACTTATGGTTCAACAATGGGACCGGCTCGTTCCTGGAAGCTCTGGCAGAAGTCCCTGGTGATGTCCCTGATGCTGGGATCGGTTGGTGCCACGACAACGGCCCCTGCCAGGGCCTTGGTTCCCTACGTGTACACACCCAGCACCCAGGAACTGGAAGGTGCAGGCATTGGCATCGGCCGTACAGCCGCACAGCTGCTGAGGCTTGGTCAGCCTGAGGAAGCCTCCCGTCTGGCGGCCCTGGCAGTTCGACTGCAACCGAACGACGAACGCTTGTGGTCTGTGCTTGCGGAAGCGCAGCTCCGCAGTGATCAACTCAACGATGCAGCGGGATCCCTAGCCAAGGCCAAATCTCTGAATCCAGGAAAGGCAGGGCTCTGGTTCGCTGAAGCATCGCTGGCCCTCAGAGACAACCGTCCTGATGACGCTGTTCCTTTGCTGGATGAAGGCTTGCGTCTTGATCCCAAAAATGCAGGGGCCTACTTCGATCTTGGGAATGCCCGAGTGATGCAGGACGACCTGCGCCAGGCCTTGCGCGCGTTTGAAAAAGCCACATCGATCAAGCCAAGTTTTTGGGAAGCTCTCAACAATCAGGCTCTGGTGCTGTTCGAAATGGGCAACACAAGCGAGGCGATCAAGCGTTGGCGTTCCGTCCTCAAGATCAAAAGCAACGCTGAGCCGATGCTGGCACTGGCCGCGGCTCTCAACAAGCAGAAACCTGGTGACACTGAATCCATCGAACTGGCTCGCAAGGCCCTTGCAGAGGATCCCAATTACGTTCTTCCGGGTCATCAGGAAAACCAACTCTGGGGCCTGAAACTGCGCCAAGCAACAGAAACTTTGCTCTCAGAGGGGGCTTTAAAAAGCGCCGTTGAACGGGCAGAAGCCAATGCCGATCCCAAAACCGCAGAATGATTCGATGCAATTTCGGCATGATTTGGGCTGGTCAAGCGAAAGAAGATCTGTAGGCTGAGCCCCTTCTGCCTTCTTGATTCCAAACCGGATGGCCGAGGAGCGCGTTCAACCGATTGCCCTGCATCAGGAGATGCAGCGCTCTTACCTCGAGTACGCCATGAGCGTGATCGTGGGCAGGGCCCTGCCTGATGTCCGCGATGGACTCAAACCGGTTCAACGCCGCATCCTCTACGCGATGCACGAACTGGGTCTCACTCCTGACCGCCCATACCGCAAATGTGCACGGGTGGTTGGAGATGTTCTGGGCAAATACCATCCCCACGGCGATCAAGCGGTCTATGACGCCCTTGTTCGTCTGGTACAAACCTTTTCCAGCCGTCATCCACTGCTAGACGGTCACGGCAATTTCGGCTCGGTTGACGACGATCCACCGGCAGCCATGCGCTACACGGAGACCCGTCTGGCTCCGATTGCCCATGAAGGCCTTCTGGATGAAATCGGCAATGACACCGTCGACTTCGCCAACAACTTCGATGGGTCCCAGCAGGAACCCACGGTTCTGCCTGCCCAGCTGCCCTTTCTTCTCCTCAACGGATGTTCAGGTATCGCTGTGGGCATGGCCACCAGCATCCCGCCCCACAACCTCGGAGAGGTGGTGGATGGACTGATTGCCCTAGTGCGCGAACCGGATCTGAGCAATGACAAGCTGCTCAAGCTGATCCCAGGACCCGATTTCCCCACCGGTGGTGAAGTCCTTCTGGGCAGCGGAGTTCGGGACACCTACCTGCGCGGGCGCGGAAGTATTCCGATGCGCGGTGTGGCCCATGTGGAAGAGGTGCAACTGGGCAAGGGGCGTCATAAACGCAATGCAGTGATCGTGACCGAACTGCCCTACCAGCTCAGCAAAGCCGGATGGATCGAAAAGCTGGCCGAACAGGTCAATGACGGCAAAATCGGCGGCATCGCCGACATCCGAGATGAAAGCGATCGCGAAGGAATGCGCGTCGTGGTGGAACTTCGCCGGGATGCCGATCCAGACGCGGTTCTGAAAGATCTGCAACGACGGACGTCTCTACAGAGCAATTTCGGGGCCATCATGCTGGCCCTGGTGGATGGTCAACCCCAGCAGCTGTCCCTGCGCCAGCTTCTGCAGACGTTCCTTGACTACCGGGAACTGACCCTGATCCGCCGCACAACCCACGCCCTGCGCAAAGCGGAAGACCGTCTCGAGGTGGTGGAAGGTCTGATCACGGCACTGCAATCCCTCCAGCGGGTGATTGCCATGATTCAGGAGGCACAGGATGCCGCTGCCGCGAGGGCCAGCCTGATGGTGCATCTCGATCTCAGCGAACGTCAGGCCGACGCAGTCCTGGCCATGCCCCTGCGACGCTTGACCGGTTTGGAGCGGGAGAGCCTCCGGCAGGAAGCGGAAGAGCTACGGGCCCAACGCCAGCGCCTGAAACTACTTCTGGACAACCGCGATCAGTTGCTGGATGCGCTCACCAAGGAACTGCGTCAACTCAAGAAGCGTTTTGCCACTCCTCGCCGCACACGCCTGGTGGAAGGGGGTGATCATCTCCTGGCAGAACGGGCTGCCAACCAGCGCCCCAATGCAGAACTGCAGCGCCGACAGGCTCTCGACGCCCTCCCACCTGATTCGCGCATCCTGATTCAAGACGACGGTCAGGTGAAGGTGATCAGTCCTCAACTGATGGGCCGGCTGCATCTCAATGAGCCAACGGCACTGGGTGATGAGCCATCCCCAGCAAGGGTCATCCTGCCGATCAAACCGGTCGCCAAACTTCTGGCGGTCACAGCCAGCGGACGAGTTGCACTGATCCGCTGGGAATTCGCAGGGCAGCAACCCGGAAGCCTGGAACGATTTCTCCCAACGGCCCTGCAGGGAGATCCCGTTGTATCGGTCTTGCAGCTGCCCGACGCCGATGCCGACAGCAACAAGGCAGCGGTCTCATCGCTCGGACTTCTGAGCAGTGACGGCCGTTTCAAACGGCTGCCGATGCAAGAACTTCTGGACCTCTCCGGACGGGCAGCCAGTGTGGTGAAGCTCAAGGAGGGCGTTGAACTCAAAACCGCAGTGATCTGCCGGGAAGGAGGGACTCTGTCTCTGATCAGTGATCTCGGTCGCGTCTTGCCTCTCCCAGTCACGGAAGACAATCTTCCCTTGATGGGAAAGCTGGCTCAAGGCCCAGTCACCATGCGCCTGCTACCCGGAGAAACATTGATCGCGGCCGTCGCGACAGACCCCGAGCAACAGGACCCGCTGCTGCTGTTCAGCCGTCACGGCAGGATCAAACCGCTGTCTCTCGACACTGTGCGCCTTTGCCAAAGGGGGGATTTGGGTGTGATCGGTTGGCAACCCGAACAGGATGGAAACGAAGGGGAGGATCGACTTTGTGCTGCCTGCGTCGGCTCCGGACTGGTCGGCATCGTCACCTCTTCAGGCCGTCATGGCCGTCTGCTCACGCGTGAACCGAATGATCTAACGCTCAAATCCGGAGAAACACTCGAACGCATTGTTCCACTTCTGAACTGATCTCAACTCAGGTTGGCAGCCACACCGGCAGGTTCCAGCATCAGCTTGCTGGATCTGATGGATTCATCCATCGGCACGGGGTAATCACCATCAAAACAGGCGGTGCAAAAGTGTTTGGCATCGGCTCCAGCCGCTTCCAACATTCCTGCCTGACTGAGATAAGCCAGTGAATCAACCTTGAGATGGGCTTCAATTTCCTCCAGGGTGTAGCGAGCAGCGATCAGTTGATCCTGGGTATCGGTATCAATGCCGTAAAAGCAGGGATGGGTGACCGGTGGTGAGCTGATACGCATGTGCACCTCCGTGGCTCCAGCATCGCGAAGAGCCTGAACAAGCTTGCGACTGGTTGTTCCACGCACAATCGAATCATCGATCACCACGACGCGCTTTCCGTTGAGCACATCGGGGAGGGGATTGAGCTTCACCCGGATGCCGGCTTCGCGCATCGCTTGGGTGGGCTGGATGAAGGTGCGACCGACGTAACGGTTCTTGATCAGGCCATCGGCGTAGGGCAGTCCCGTGGCCTGGGAGTATCCGATCGCAGCAGGAATCCCTGAATCAGGCACGCCGATCACGAGATCAGCCTCCACTGCCGATTCCCTGGCAAGAATCTGACCGATGCGCTGGCGATAGCTGTACAACGATTCTCCGAAAAACCGACTGTCCGGCCTGGCGAAATAGATCATCTCGAACACGCACATGCGCGTGGTGGGCTCAATCCAGCACTCCCTCTGGGGGGTTGGATCACCGGGAAGGAAGGTCACGAGCTCACCGGGCTGCACATCGTCAACGAAGGAAGCCCCGATGATGTCGAGCCCACAGGTTTCACTGCTGAGAACCCACTGCCCACTGGAATCCTCACCGAGAGAACCGAACACCAACGGTCGGATGCCGTAGCCGTCGCGCAGGCCATAAAGCGCTTCCGGAGTGCCGATCACCAGACTGAAGGCCCCCTGGCAGAGCGACACCGCAGACGTGATCGCAGCCTTCCAGTCGAGCCCACGATCAACAGCCTGCTGAAGGGCGAAGGCAATCAGCTCGGAATCAGTGGTGGAGGTGAATTCAACCTCTCCATCATCAATGCGTTCCCGCAATTCAGCGGCATTGACCAGATTGCCGTTGTGGGCCAGCGCGAAGGGACCAAGGCGAGTCATCAGAACCACCGGCTGGGCATTGCAGACCCTGCTGCTGCCAGTTGTGGAATAACGGTTATGGCCAATGGCGAGATCACCAGGCATCCGGGCAAGCACGTCTTGATCGAACACCTGACTGACCAGGCCCATGTCTTTATGAAGACGAACCTTTCCCTGGTTAAACACAGCGATGCCTGCGGATTCTTGGCCGCGATGCTGCAGTGCATACAGACCGAAATAAGCCAGGTTGGCCACCGGTTGCTCGGAAGCCTGAACGGCGAACACACCGCAGGCTTCCTCCATCCGATCGGGACGCTCCGCCTCGAGCTGATGCACGCTCCGCCTCGACTTCGGATTTCCTTCGGAATTCTGCATCACGCTGTTCCCAGCCGACGGGGGAGAGCCTGCTCAAAACACTCCGTCAGTGTTTGCACCGCCTGATCCAGCACCGGGTTTGATCCCAGGGAGAGTCGGAAGCGTCCGTGATCCGCCACGGCTCCGAGAGTGGTCACCGGAACACCAACATGGGCATCAGAGGCCAGCAGCGACATCCAGGCGTCCAGGCACTCTGCCCGCACGGACACGAGAATGCGGGCTCCTCCTTCAGCAAAAAGACTCCGCTCCGGACGCACGCCATCACCAGGCAACGACCCATCCACACCGAGGCCCGAAGCGATCGAACATTCAGCCAAAGCAACGGCCAGTCCACCATCACTGCTGTCGTGGGCAGACGCGAGCAGCCCTTGAGCCAGAGCCTGCCGAACCAGAGCCTGAACGCGCAGCTCCAGATCAAGGTCAACCCTCGGAGGTCTGCCGGTCAACAGACCATGAATCACCCCCTGATAGCTGCTGCCGGCCAATCCGACCCGGTCGTCCTGGCGTTCATCAGTGGAAACCCCAAGAAGCACAACGGCATCGCCCGGTTGACGCCAGGCCAAACCACCCACCAGGCGAAGATCCTCAACCAGTCCCACCATGCCCACCACGGGCGTGGGGTGTATCGGTTGCAGGCTGCCATCGTCGGCGCGGGTCTCGTTGTATAGCGACACATTCCCCCCGGTCACTGGGGTGCCCAGCACCCGACAGCCCTCCGACAGCCCTCGGCAGGCCATCGCCAACTGCCAGTAGCCCTTGGACGTTTCTGGAGACGGAAAATTGAGGTTGTCGGTGACAGCCACCGGGACAGCCCCAACGCAACTGAGATTGCGGGCAGCCTCCGCGACGGCGGCCATCGCCCCACGTTCAGGGTCCAGAGCCACCCAACGATTGGGACAGTCGACCGTGGCCGCTACCCCTCGGTTGGACCCCCGAAACGCTCCATCCCCTTGCTGAGGTCTGAGCCGCACCACAGCAGCATCCGCTCCACCAGCGGGCACAACGGTATTAGCGAGCACCTGCTGGTCGTATTGGCGATAGACCCAGCGTTTGCTGGCGATGGTGGGGTCATCAAGGAGAGCGAGCAGATCCGCTCCCCAGTCGTGATCGCTGGGAACTTGCGGAAGATCAGTCTCAGACCAGCACCAATGCTTTTGGATGTCCTCTGGAGGCTCAGAGATCAAGGTGTGCTGATTGATGGGAGTGTCTTCCGCAAGAGCCCGGGCAGGAACCTCAGCAGCCACCGATCCATGCTGAAGCACACGTACAACAGGCTCCGCGAGAACCTGACCCACAACGGCCGCCTGCAAGCCCCAGCGGCGGAAACGCTGCATCAACGCCTCCTCACGACCGGCCTTCACCACAAACAGCATCCGCTCCTGCGATTCAGACAGCAGGAACTCGTACGCAGTCATGCCCTGTTCACGGGCTGGAACCCTGTCGAGATCCAGCTCAACCCCCACATTCCCTTTGGCGGCCATCTCTGAGCAGCTGCAGGTGAGTCCCGCAGCCCCCATGTCCTGAGCGGCCACCACATCCCCACTCTGGAAGGCTTCGAGGCAAGCCTCAATCAGTCCCTTTTCAAGAAAGGGATCGCCCACCTGAACCGCAGGGCGATCATCCAAGGAATCGGCGCTGAGTTCGGCACTGGCGAAGCTGGCACCCCCCATCCCGTCGCGGCCCGTGGTGCTGCCCACATACACCACAGGATTGCCAACACCGGACGCCCCCGATTTCACGATGTCTTCCGTTTCCATCAGGCCCAGAGCCATGGCATTCACCAGGGGGTTGCCGCGATAAGCAGGGTCGAACGCAACTTCCCCACCCACGGTCGGCACTCCGACGCAATTGCCGTAATGGGAGATCCCCGCCACAACACCTTCCACCAATCCGTGGGTGATGGGTTCATCGAGGGGACCGAAACGCAGGGCATTCAGCAAAGCGATCGGTCGGGCTCCCATGGTGAAGATGTCCCGAAGGATGCCTCCCACTCCTGTGGCGGCGCCTTGAAAGGGCTCCACCGCCGAAGGATGGTTATGACTTTCAATCTTGAAAGCCAGGCGGTGTCCCTCCCCCAGATCCACCACTCCAGCATTCTCGCCGGGGCCAACAAGGATGCGAGGTCCTTCCGTGGGAAAACCACGCAGGAGTGGCCTGGAATTGCGGTAACAGCAATGCTCGGACCACATCACACCGAACATTCCCAACTCCGCCCTGTTGGGATCTCGCCCGAGTCGTCGCTGAATCTCGCCGTAATCCTGCTGCGTCAGCCCTTCCTGGCGCAGTGCTGAGGCCACATCAAAGGAACCTTCTACTGAAGGGGACTGAGTCACAGCCAACCGTTCATCTCTCCCCAGTGTTGCCGACGGCCTGCAGACCATCCGCATTCAAATCCAGGGGTCTTCGTCGTGCTCAGAACGGGATTGATCCCTGCGAAGCTCCCCGGGATCAGACCAGTCCTCATCATCCCAGGCTTCGCGTGAGTCCGAAGGGCTTGACCGTGACTCGGACCATTCATCGTTGCGGGCATCACGCCGCGTCGGCTCATCCCAAGGCGGTTCCTCCAGCCAGCCTTCGAGCCGTTCTCCAGCGCGATCACCCAACTGCTGGAGCTGCTCACGCCAGTGACGGGACCGACGCACGAGATCCTGACGGACACTGGCGCGAGCCTGAGGAAGATCATCCAGGTCCTGAAGGGCCGTGAAGACCCGTCCGGGTTGCTGATCGACGATGCGATCGGGGCTGAGACGCCAACGGCTGCTCCCAGGAAGCCTTGGATCGCTGCGGGCAACGAGGTAATAAAGAATCTCACCGGTCGTGGGAACAAACGCGAGATCGGCAACCTGCCCCATCCGCTGACCATCCCGATCGAGGAGATCCGCATCCAAAAGCGTGGGCAGGCGATCCAGAGTCGTCTGATCGGTCTCCGCCGGGAGTCCTTTCACAAACACCTGTTGATCATCCACGCCGCGGCATTGATCCAACCTCCAGACGTCTCGACTGGTGCGCAGAGCTGACGGACGGCTAACCCAACCCAGAAGACGATGCACTGGAGGGTGCATCCAAGCCATCACGCCAGGTCCGTGATCAAGTCCCTGATCGCAACGCACGCGATGGCGAAGCAGATCGCTGAGAAGAAACGGATCGGGCAGGGGCAAGGCTCAGGAGCGAATCTGCACGGGCATCACGAGGTAAGTGAGGCCGGAACCATCATCCTCCGGAGAGAGGATGGCTGGGGTGGTCGGTGCATTACAGGACAGGACAATGCGATCACCATCCATGGCCTTGAGGCCATCAAGGACGTAGCGCACGTTGAAGGCAATTTGCACCTCGTCACCTTCGATCTGGGCAGGCAAAGACTCAGATCCACTGCCCACATCTTGGGCATCGGCAGAGATCTGAATCAGCCCCTTGGAGGGATCACTGCTGATCCTGACGACGTTGTTGTGCTGATCTGCAAGAACGGCAATGCGCTCTAAGGAGGCAACGAATGCCCGTCGATCCAGACCGATGGTGCGGCTGAAAGACTCGGGAATCAGTTGTCGATAGTTGGGATAAGTGCCTTCAAGCGTACGGCTGGTCACCATCTGATCGGCCGCTAAAACCACCACCTGGCCGCGCTCGAAAAAGAGACTGACAGGGTCGTTGCCTTTCCAGCCGGCCATTAAGCGTTCCACCTCACGCAGGGAACGGGCGGGGAGGGTGACCGCTAACGCTGCGCTCTCATCAGCTTCGGCGGAATCGTCAGCAGCGATGGCGTCCTTTAGGGCATCGTCGACACTCAGCACAGCGAGACGGTGCCCGTCCGTGGACGCTGCCTCCAGGCGGGTTTGATCGAAGCGCAGATGCACGCCGGTGAGCAACTGCTTGGCTTCGTCGGAACTGCTCGCAAACAAGGTGCTGCGTAGTGCTCGAACCAACGCAGCAGGATCAAGTTTGATCGCCGTGCCGTTTTCCACCAAAGGCAGATCGGGGAAATCATCAGCCGGCATGCCACGCATCTGATAACTGCCGCTCAGACTGGTCAGTTCCACCTGCTCGCTGGTGTCATCCGTCGCCAAGGTGATGGGGGAGTCACTGGACAGACGGGAAACAATCTCCCCAAAGAGGCGGGCGGGAAGCGTGACCGCCCCGCTGGTGTCTACGGATGCAGGGAGAGACGTCTGAATGCCCAGGCTGAGGTCAAACCCGGTCAAGCTGAGCCGATCTGTGCCGGCATCGGCGGTGAGCAGCACATTGGCAAGCACCGGATGGGTGGGACGGGACGCCACGGCCCGACTGACCAGCTGAAGTGCGGTGTTGAGTTCCGTCTGGGAACAGACCAGTTTCATCGCGTTGGTAACCGCAGCTGGAGAAGAAGATCTCCCAAGGTTTCACAGGCGGGCAGGAAGTGCAATGGCTGTGAGCAAAGGCCTCTCGATCCTGTTCTACTGGATTAAAAAGGTTCTTAGAAAAGAACTACTGAACAGCCGTAGAAGGGGGTGGGGAAAACGTGGAAAACCCTTCATTCATGGTTTGGACACTGGGTTTCACTTTGCACAGGGATGGGGGAATTGGATCGACCTGTGAGGAACTCTTGTCGTTCTCCACTGTTTCAACAGGCTGAGGAATTCCCTCCGGTGCTGGGATTGTGGACTTCGAGGATGTTTCTCCCCATGGATTGGCAGGTTCTGCCTGGATGTCCCCAGGCAGTTCTTCATCTGGTTACGGCTGATTTGGAGGGGCTGAGGTCTCTTCAACCCATAAAAAACCCCCTGTCATCAGGGGGAATGGGTCCAGTTGACGAGTGAATGACCCTGGATCGGGATCAGAAGCCCATCACACGGGCCACAGTCCCTAGATCGGGATCCAGGTCGGTGTGGAAGGCCGCATCGTTGTTGTTGATGGCGCAATCCGGATCTTTCAGTCCATTGCCGGTGAGCACGCACACCACCGTGGCTCCCGATGGCACCTCTTCTTTCCTTTTGAGCAGACCTGCCACTGAGGCAGCGCTCGCTGGCTCACAGAACACCCCTTCCTGCCCGCCGAGCAGCTTGTAAGCCTCAATGATCTCAGCATCGGTGACATCCAGGAAGTCACCATCGCTGGCTTTGCGCGCGGCAATCGCTTTCTCGCGATTCACAGGGTTACCGATGCGGATGGCTGTGGCGATCGTGTCCGGGTCCGTCACCGTGGTGTTGTTCACCAGAGGCGCGGAGCCACTGGCTTGGAAGCCCATCATTCTGGGGAGCTTGCGGCTGCGCCCTGCCTGGTTGTACTCCTGGAAGCCCATCCAATAGGCCGTGATGTTGCCTGCGTTGCCCATGGGAATGCAAAGCCAGTCAGGTGCATCGCCCAGCGCATCGATCACCTCAAAGGCTGCTGTTTTCTGTCCCTGCAGGCGGTAGGGATTCACGGAGTTCACCAGGGTGACCGGGAACTGATCAGACACTTCGCGGACGATGTCCAGAGCTCGGTCGAAATTTCCGCGGATGGCCAGCACTTCTGCGCCGTACACGAGGGCCTGAGCCAGCTTTCCTTGGGCCACGTATCCGTCGGGGATCAGCACGAAGGCCCGCATGCCGGCGCGGCGTGCGTAAGCAGCAGCAGCGGCTGAAGTGTTACCAGTGCTGGCACAAATCACGGCCTCGCAATGGGCTTCTTTCGCTTTGCTGATGGCCATGGTCATGCCCCGGTCCTTGAAGGACCCCGTGGGGTTCAGGCCGTCATATTTGACGAACACCTTCACATCGCGGCCTATGCGTTCTGCAACCGATGGCACTGGGATGAGGGGAGTGGCGCCTTCGCGAAGGGTGACCACTGGGGTCGACTTCGTGACTGGTAACCAAGGCCGATAGGCTTCGATCAGCCCTGGCCAGTCTTGGAGGACTGGTGCCGGGGAGAAACGGCGGCGGAAGGCGTTGATTACTGACACCTGCGGAGGGCATTCGTCCAGAGGAATCTATGTGGCGATACTCGCCAGCGGGTTTACTGACCGCTCTCTTTCAGGCCATCGAGAGGGGAGTCAGAAAAGAATTTCACCAGCCCGGCGATCGATTCGGCCTTTTCGATGGCGGCCATGAGGGCAGGAAGATTGATCTCCATCACGTCCGCGGGATAGGCCTCCAAGAACTTGATCATGTTGAGGCCACCGTCTCCAATCTGCAGACCGTTAATCACTCCGGCTCGCAACGCTGGAACACTCACCGAAGGCTCTGGAACACGCAGTGGGTAAATGATTTGGGCGACGCGCCTGAGGATCACATCGCCGATCTTGGTGGACATCAGACGGCTGGTGAGCACCAGCGGAACGTCCAATTCCTGATTCAACAATTTGGCGACGTTTTCTGGGTCCTGCTGACCCAGGCGCAGAAGATCGGAGAGCAACCCGCGGGCTTTGCCGGTTTCAGCCAGGTATTCGAGATCGGCCACGCTGATGGATCGGATGAAGGCACCGCTCACCAGAGCAATATCTTCCGCGGCGTTCAGAGGTTGAAAACAGTTCAGCAGTGTGAAAGCCAGGGCTGAGCCCGTAGCCAGTGCGTAGTGACGCAGACGTGAATGTGCGGGCATTGCGGAGTCTCAGCGTTTGGAATTTAGGGGGAGACGCCAGCGGCTGCCTTCACCAGACGGACAACTCCTCGTTCGGCTAAACCCTGGGCCAGCTCCACTCCCATTCGCCTTGCATCCGGTTCACGGATCAGACGGGGCAGACGGCTGAACACCAGATCAGGACTGAAACCAGGCAGTTGCTGCAGAACGGCGATCAGTTGCCTGATCGGCTCAAGATCGAGGTAGGTGCTCTGGTCGAAGCTGTCGCTTGCCTCCAGAAGCAAGGGCGGTTGCAACGGGCGTGGCAGGCGTCGTCCGATGCGTTGCAGGGTCATCCAGCTCAAGGCATCGAGGCGATCAGCGATGGCATCCACCAGCTGACGGCGCAGCATCCCTCCATTGGGTGAGAAAAGGAAGTCGAGAACCTGATCCAGAAGCGTGTCTAGATCGAGTTGATCCTGGCTTGCGGCGCTGGCAACCAGATTTTCAAGACGGGTCCAACGGAAGATGTCGCCATCGAACAGCATCTCCCGAAGACTCAAACGCAGTTGTGGATCGGGATCTTCCATCAGTCGCCTCGCGAAATACGGGTAGGCGGCACCGAGAATTTTGAAGTCCGGATCCACGCTGAGGGCGATGCCTTCGAGGGTGACCAGGGAACGGATGATCAGTGCGTAATAGGGCGGAACCCTGAAGGGGAATTTGTACATCACCCCTGAGAGGTCGTCGGTGACTGCTTTGAAATCCATCCGGCTCACACCGGCTTCTAGAGCCTGGCTGAACACGGTTTCAAAGGCAGGAACGATCGGTTCGAGGTTCACATCCTCTGCAAGGAATCCAAGGCTGACGAAATCCTTCGAGAGCTTTCCGAAATTGCGGTTCACAAGGTGCACCACGGCCTGGATCAGTCCGGTGCGTGATTCCCTGGTTACTTCGCTCATCATCCCGAAATCGAGGTAACAGAGCCGGCCGTCCTCAAGGGCAAGCAGGTTGCCGGGGTGGGGATCGGCATGGAAGAAGCCATGCTCCAGAAGTTGCTGGAGGCTGCAGCTCACGCCCACCTCCACCATGTCATCGGGATCGATACCCAGCTGGCGTACCGCTTCGAGATTGGTGAGCTTCACCCCATCAATCCATTCCATCGTGAGCACGCGGCGGCTGGTGGCTTCCTTGAAGATCAGGGGAACGGCGATGCGTGGGTTATGCCGATGCAGTTCGCTGAATCGTTCGGCGTTACTGGCCTCATTCAGGTAGTCCATCTCCTCGAAGACTCGGCGCCCCAGCTCATCAATGAGGGCTACGAGATCACTGCGGATCAGACCGACGTTGGTGTTCAACCAGGCAGCGATATTGCGCACAATGTAGAGATCAAGAGTGATCTGCTCGCGAAGGCCTGGTCGCTGCACCTTCACGGCCACCCGTTGGCCGTTTTTCAGCACTCCCCGATGCACTTGTCCGAGTGATGCCGCGGAAATCGGCTCCCGTTCAAGGGATTCATAGATGTCATCCACCGGCGCTCCGAGATCGTCCTCGATGCAGGCCATGGCCAAGGCGCTATCGAAACCTGGAAGTTGATCCTGCAGCTGGGCGAGTTCCTCCAGCAGAACAGGAGGAATGATGTCCGGTCGTGTGGACAACGCCTGGCCCGCTTTGATGAAGGCGGGGCCGAGATCCACCAGCAGGTTTGCAAATTCCCTTGCCCGAGCGCGCGCACGCTGTTGATCGTTCAGTAGCCCGAGCACTTTGTCGGTACCGACGCCCAGTAGAAACAGGCCGATGGGCACAAGGGTTTGCCAGAGACGCTTCAGCAGACGCTGCGGGTGACCGGCATAGATCCGGGTAATCGCTGCAGGGTCGTAGGTGAGCAGACCCGAGGCTTCAATGAAATCTCCAAGTTCCTGTGGGGCCACGGGCCGAGTTGCCAGGTTCACACCCCTTCTAAACGAGCTGAGCCGCCGCTACGGTCGGCACGACCACCGGGGCTTGCCGTGCTCACCGGTTTGCGACTCCAAAACATCGCATTGATCGACAGCCTGGATCTGGCGTTTGATCAGGGTTTTTCCGTGCTCACCGGCGAGACCGGCGCTGGTAAATCCATCCTTCTCGATGCCCTCGATGCCGTGCTTGGCGGCATGCAGGCATCCGCTGCATCGCGACTGCTGCGCACCGGTTGCGATCGGGCTCTGATCGAAGCCAGTTTCCGGGTTGGAGACAGTGGACAGCGTTGGCTCAAACGCCATCAGCTCGATGATGGAGAGCCTGAGCTGGTGGTCACGCGCGAATGGCGTCGGCAGGACGACCGTCTCAGCAGTCGATCCCGCCTGAATGGAGTGGTGGTCAACCGGCAGCAGTTGCTCGAGTTACGCCCTCTGTTGATCGATCTCACGGTGCAAGGTCAGACCCAGCAGCTGGCGCGACCTGGTCAGCAGCGTCGCTGGTTGGATCGTCTTGGTGGTGCGGAGTTGGAGTTGGAGCTCGTCGAGGTGCGACGCAACTGGCTCAACTGGCAGCAATGTATTGATGCGTTGAACCGGGCCGAATCGGACCGTCTGCAACTGGAACAGCAACGCGATGAGCTCCAGGCGTTGCTCATGGAGCTTGAACAGGCTGCTCTCGACGATCCAGAAGAAATTGCTCAGTTGGAGTTGGAGCAGGACCGCTTGGTGCATGGAGTGCGCTTGCTGGAGGGTGTCTCCGTTTTGATTGGTCGTTTGCAAGACGGCGCTGATCAGGCTCCATCGGTTCTGGATCATCTCCTTGCCTGCACCCACGAATTGCAGTCGATGCAGGCCATGGACAGCTCTCTGCAACCTTGGACGGAACGCTGTCTCGATCTCGAAGCTGGTGTTCAGGATTTGATTCGCTCGTTGGAGCGTTACGGCACGTCGTTAGACAGCGATCCCGAACGTCTGGCGGTTCTTCAGGATCGGTTGTCGCTGCTTAAGCGACTGGAGCGTCGTCATGGTCAGGATCTGGCGGGTCTGATCCAGCAGCGTGATGCGTTGCGACAACGCCAGGAGGCTGATGGTTCGGATGGGCATCTTCGTCGTTTGCAGGAGCAGGAGCTGGCAGCCCGCGCGGCTCGCGATCACAGCAACGCGTCTTTGACGTGCTCACGTCAGGTCGCGGCCCAACAGCTCCAGACCGATCTCATGGCCTATCTGCGTCCGATGGGTCTGGCAAATGTGCGCTTTGAAGTGAAGATCGAGCAGGTCGACCCCGGGGAATTCGGTGCCGATGCTGTTTGTTTTCTGTTTTCGGCCAATCCCGGTCAGCCGATGGCTCCACTGGCCGAGGTGGCTTCGGGGGGTGAGATGTCACGTTTTCTGCTGGCTCTCAAAACTTCACTGGCCATGGTCGATGGATCCAGCACTCTTCTTTTTGATGAAATCGACACCGGTGTGAGCGGCAGGGTCAGTGGGGCCATGGCCGATCTGCTGCGCACCCTTTCACGCCATCGTCAGGTGTTCTGTGTGACCCATCAACCGCTCGTGGCTGCGGTTGCTGACCATCATTTCCGCGTCAGCAAGGACGTTTCCGCTGGAATCACCCGATCACGAGTGTCCCACCTGCGGGACACTCAGGAGCGCCAGCGGGAGCTGGCGGAACTGGCCGGCGGCGACCGAGAAGAGGCTCAGGCCTATGCAGCCAGCCTTCTGGATCAGAACGTGGCCTGAATCCGATTCGATCTTCGTAGAATCCGATGCTGCCGAGGTTCCTCCCTATGGGGCGTCCTGCTCCCAAACCCAAGGCCCCGTCGGGTTCCAGGCCCGTCAATCTCAGTGGTGGAACCCTTGAGGATGTAATTCGGGTGCGTGGTGCCCGTCAGCACAATCTCAAGAATGTCGATGTCACCATCCCCCGCAACAAGATGGTGGTGTTCACCGGTGTGAGTGGCAGCGGCAAGAGCTCCCTTGCCTTCGACACGATTTTTGCTGAGGGTCAGCGCCGCTATGTCGAGAGTCTGTCGGCCTACGCCCGCCAGTTTCTGGGTCAGGTGGACAAGCCGGATGTGGATGCCATCGAAGGGCTTTCACCGGCAATTTCGATTGATCAGAAATCCACGAGCCACAACCCCCGTTCCACAGTGGGAACGGTCACAGAAATTCAGGACTACCTCAGACTTCTCTTCGGTCGGGCCGGAGAACCTCACTGTCCACAATGTGATCGGGCGATTCGGCCTCAGACCATCGATGAAATGGTCGATCAGATCCTCACGCTTCCTGAAGGCACCCGCTACCAGCTGCTGACGCCGCTGGTCCGAGGCAAAAAGGGCACCCACAGCAAGCTGATCAGTGGTCTTGCGGCTGAGGGATTCGCTCGTGTGCGCATCGACGGCGAAGTGCGGGAGCTTGCCGACAATATTGAGCTCGACAAGAACCATCAGCACAGCATTGAGGTGGTGGTGGATCGCTTGGTGGCCCGTGATGGCATTCAGGAGCGACTCACGGATTCCCTGAGAACGGCGCTGAAACGCGGAGATGGTCTTGCCATCGTTGAGGTGGTTCCCAAGAAGGACGAGGAGCTTCCCGAGGGTGTGGAGCGGGAGCGTCTTTATTCTGAAAACTTCGCGTGTCCTGAGCATGGGGCCGTGATGGAAGAACTGTCGCCACGACTGTTTTCGTTCAACAGTCCTTACGGAGCCTGTGAGGCTTGTCATGGCATTGGGCATCTGCGCAAGTTCACAGCAGAGCGAGTCATCCCTGATCTTTCTCTGCCCGTGTATGCAGCCGTTGCACCCTGGGCAGAAAAAGACAATTCCTATTACTTCTCTCTGCTCTATTCAGTAGGAGAGGCATTCGGATTTGAAATCAAAACGCCATGGAAGGACCTCACTGAAGAGCAGCAAGACGTGTTGCTGAATGGAAGTCGGGATCCGATTCTGATTCAGGCGGATAGTCGCTATCGCAAGGGCAAGCCCGGGTATGAACGGCCTTTCGAAGGCATCCTGCCGATTCTTGAGCGTCAGTTACGCGATGCCAGCGGTGAGGCCATGCGCCAGAAGCTGGAGAAATATCTGGAACTGGTGCCTTGCGCAAGCTGTGCTGGTCAACGGTTGCGGCCCGAGGCCTTATCTGTTCGGGTCGGGCCTTACCGAATCACGGAACTCACCGCCGTCAGTGTTGGTCAGACCCTTGAGCGCATCGAGCGGCTGATGGGAGTGGGGGCTTTCGAAGCCAGTGAACCGTTGCTCACGGATCGCCAGATTCAGATCGGTGACCTGGTGCTGCGCGAGATCCGTATGCGTCTGCGTTTTCTCCTCGACGTGGGGCTGGATTACCTCAGCCTCGACAGGCCAGCGATGACCCTCTCCGGTGGAGAGGCCCAGCGCATCCGTCTCGCTACCCAGATCGGTGCAGGACTCACCGGTGTTCTTTATGTGCTCGATGAACCGAGCATCGGTCTCCACCAGCGCGACAACGACCGCTTGCTGGCCACCCTCGAACGTCTGCGAGATCTCGGAAACACGTTGGTGGTGGTGGAGCACGACGAAGACACCATTCGTGCCGCGGATCATCTGGTGGACATCGGACCCGGAGCCGGTGTCCATGGTGGTCACATCGTGGCTGAGGGGTCCCTCGAGGATCTTCTGAGTGCTGAAGAATCGCTAACCGGTGCTTATCTCAGCGGCCGTCGCAGCATTCCTACACCCTCCGAGCGGCGTTCGGCCGGAACGCGCAGCCTCAAGCTTCTCAACTGTGCTCGCAACAATCTCACCGATCTGAGTGTTGAATTTCCGCTGGGTCGACTGGTGTCGGTCACTGGGGTGAGCGGTAGTGGCAAGAGCACCTTGGTCAATGAATTGCTGCACCCTGCCCTGGAGCATGGTCTCGGTCACAAGGTGCCGTTTCCCAATGGCCTTGGTGAACTTCGGGGCATTAAATCGATCGACAAGGTGATCGTGATCGATCAGTCACCGATCGGCCGCACCCCCCGCTCCAATCCAGCCACCTACACCGGAGCTTTCGATCCGATCCGTCAGGTGTTTGCCGCCACGGTTGAGGCCAAGGCCCGTGGTTACCAGGTCGGTCAATTCAGCTTCAACGTGAAGGGAGGGCGTTGTGAGGCCTGCCGAGGTCAAGGGGTGAATGTGATTGAGATGAATTTCCTCCCGGACGTGTATGTGCAGTGTGACGTTTGCAAGGGAGCTCGCTTCAACCGCGAGACCCTTCAGGTCACCTACAAGGGCTTCACGATTGCTGACGTTCTGCAGATGACGGTGGAACAGGCAGCGGAGGTGTTTTCAGCGATTCCTCAGGCGGCGGATCGCTTGCGCACGCTCGTGGATGTCGGTCTCGGCTACGTGAAGTTGGGTCAGCCTGCACCCACCTTGTCTGGCGGTGAAGCCCAGCGGGTGAAGCTGGCGACCGAACTGTCCAAACGGGCCACGGGCAAGACGCTTTATCTGATCGATGAGCCCACCACGGGCCTCAGCTTCTTTGACGTTCACAAGCTGATGGATGTGATGCAGCGTTTGGTGGATAAGGGCAATTCCATCATCTGCATTGAGCACAATCTGGATGTGATCCGTTGTTCGGACTGGTTGATCGACCTCGGTCCGGAAGGGGGTGACAAAGGGGGACAGATCGTGGCTTGCGGAACTCCTGAAGAGGTGGCCCAGCATCCAACCAGTCACACGGGTCGTTATCTGGCCAAGGTTCTCGAGCAGCATCCCCCTGAAGTTGACGTTCCACTCGCCGCCTGATGTCCCGCATTCGCTCCATCATTGCGGCGGCCGCGGCCAGCGCCGCTGTTCTCCTCACTGGGTCTCCAGCTGGTGCATTGGAGCGGCTCGTGCTGCGCCTGCCTGTTCTTGATGTGGATTTCACGATCAATTTGGGCGAAGGGCGGTCCGTTGCAGAGGTCATTCAATCCAGTCCGGATCTTGCTGATCTGGAATCGGCTTCGGATGGTCGATTGCTCGCTCTTCTTCAGAAGATTTTTCTGACTCCGTTACCGATTGAGCTGCGAGGGCTTCTGGAAGGATCGACCGGCCAGCCCTTGCTGGAGCAGGCACTCAAGGCGGCTGCTTACATTGTCAATCTCGAAGGCGTTCCCAGCGATACCAGTGGATCGATGCTGACAAAGGCGTTGATTCGCGCTTACGACAACGGTCAGGACAATCTTCTCGGCTTCCTTCATCAACTGCCTGGAGAGGAGGCTTCCATCGATCTCTCCAAGCTTGGAGAGGCGGTGAACCGCTTGATGGCCAATCAAAAAGACGGCCTGGAGCTTGTGAAGGTGGGCTCTGCTGCTCAGGTGTCCTCTGAGGTTTTCGAGTCTCTGCGTGTTGAGACTACGAGTCGAGAAATCATCCGCGTGTCTGTGCAGCACCGTGAGGAGCCTCTGGGCGTTCTCGTTGTGAAGCCACAGGGTGCGGGAAACCAACGGCTGGTGGTCATTTCCCATGGTCTCTGGGATGACCCGGAGTCGTTTGAAGGCTGGGCCGAGGTTCTCGCTGCCAATGGCTACGTCGTTCTGCTGCCGGACCATCCAGGCAGCAATTTCAATCAGCAGAGGGCGATGCTCGCGGGTGATCAGCCGCCACCGGGTCCCGAGGAGCTGCGTTTGCGTCCTCTGGATGTGTCAGCGCTGCTGACGGCTGTCGAGAAAGGTCGGGTTCTCGCTGATCGGGACCTCAACACCAAAGAAGTGGCCGTGGTCGGCCATTCCTGGGGAGGCACGACGACGCTCCAGTTGGCGGGTGGTAGTCCAACGGATCAGAAGTTGAAAGCCCGTTGCAGCGATCTCAAGAATCCTGAGCGCAACATCAGTTGGGTTTTGCAGTGCAGTTGGCTCTCAGGGATCAACAAAGCAGGCGTTGCCGATGCAAGGGTGAAGACGGTTGTGGCGGTGAGTCCTCCCCTGCGGCTTCTGTTCGATCCAGACAAGTCGCTGGACCGGGCGGATCCGACTCGATCCTCTCGCCCGAAGATTTTGTTGATCAGTGGAACGCGTGACTGGATTGTTCCTTCAGGCCCGGAAGCTGTGTTCCCCATGCGTGACACGCAGGCAGCCCGACTGGGCCATCGCCTGGTGCTTGTCGATAGTGGAACCCATTTCAATTTGCGCAGTTTCCGCGGGCAGGCTCTGCAGGCGGTGATCGGCCCCTTACTTCTGGCCTGGATCAATCAACAGTTGCAGGTCACGTCCTCGCCCACCTTTGAGGAAGGTCGCTGGGGCCATCCTGATCGACGACTTGTGGATGTCAGCGGTCAATTCTGAGCATCGTCTTACCACAAAGTATGCCTGTTGGTATTTCGATACTTGAAGTGATCGTCGTTTTGATTTAATTCGTTCAAATTCCTTTTCAGCACAGGCTTATGGCCTGATTTGAGTCAGTGATCCGTGCACTTTCTCAGATTGTTTTCATCTTTGTTGTTGGTTAAACCCCTTATCCATTGATCAGTCCGTCAGGGCTCTTTCCTGTCTGCTGCGGAGGATGGATATGGGACTGAATCTTCTTCATCTTCATCTCCATGGTCTGTTCCGTTCCCATGATCTGGAGCTTGGACGGGATGCTGACACGGGTGGTCAGACCCTTTATGTTCTCGAACTTGTTCGAAGTCTCGCGTCTCGCGCTGAGGTTGATCACGTCGAAGTGGTCACTCGTTTGATTCAGGACCGTCGCGTGTCTGCGGATTACGCCCGGCCTGAGGAATCGATTGCTCCCGGGGCGAGCATTCGCCGCTTCAGTTTTGGTCCAAAACGCTATCTGCGTAAGGAGCAGCTTTGGCCCCATCTCGATGAGCTGGCGGATCAGCTGGTGCTTCAGCTGCAAGCTGCGGATCGGCGTCCGGACTGGATTCATGCCCACTACGCCGATGCCGGATATGTCGGGGCCTTGGTGAGTCGACGTCTCGGCTTGCCCCTGGTGTTTACCGGTCACTCCCTGGGACGCGAAAAGTTGCGCCGTCTGCTTGCAGCAGGCGGTGATCGTGAGCAAATCGAGCAGACCTACTCCATCAGTCGTCGCATTGATGCGGAGGAACTGGCGCTTGCTCACGCGGATCTGGTGATCACCAGCACCCGTCAGGAGCGAGATCATCAATATTCCCGTTATGGGCGTTTTGAAGTGGGTCGCGCTGATGTGATTCCTCCGGGTGTGGATGCACGACGGTTTCATCCCCGCAGCACGCCGCAGGAATCAGCGGATGTTTCGGCCATGGTGCAGTCCTTTCTGAGAGAGCCGCAGCGCCCCCCGCTTCTGGCCATCTGCCGGGCTGATCGCCGCAAGAACATCCCGGCACTGGTTGAGGCCTTCGGTCGATCCTCGGTTCTGCGCGAGCGTCACAATCTCCTTCTCGTGCTGGGGAATCGGGATGACTCCCGCCAGATGGATCGGCAGCAGCGGGAAGTGTTTCAGCAGATCTTCGATCTGGTGGATCGTTATGACCTCTATGGATCGGTTGCGTATCCCAAGCACCATCGCCGTGATCAGGTGCCGGCGATTTATCGCTGGGCTGCCGAGCGCAAAGGGCTGTTCGTGAATCCAGCCCTAACCGAACCGTTTGGCCTGACGCTTTTGGAGGCCGCTGCCTCCGGGCTGCCCATGGTGGCTACAGATGACGGAGGTCCCCGAGATATTCACCGTCGTTGCGACAACGGGCTGCTTGTGGATGTCACTGACCGCGAGTCCCTGCAGGATGGCCTCGAACGTGCTGGATCGGATCCCGGACGCTGGCGGCGCTGGAGTGACAATGGGGTGGAAGCCGTCAGTCGTCACTACAGCTGGGACGCACATGTCTGTAGTTATCTGGCGTTAATGCAGGGGCGTCTCAGCCCCTCTGCTGCGTCGGTGAAGCTGCTTGACCGCTCTGTTGCTCAAGCCAATCCTTTGGGTGATCGCTTGCTCCTGCTCGACCTCGACAGCAGCCTCGAACAACCCGACGCTGAGCCATTGCAGGCTCTGCGTCATCAGCTCACAGCATCTGCTGAGCGGTCCATTAGGCCCGGGCTTGGCATCATCACCGGTCGGTCCCTGGCGGCCGCCAGGCAGCGATTCACCGAATTGCAGCTATCGGATCCATGCGTCTGGATCACCCAGGCCGGAACAGAGATTCACTACGGCCAGGAGGATCAGTCCGATCGTCTCTGGGCCGCTGAGATCGGTGTGGACTGGCAGCGTGAGGGTGTGGAGCAGGCGCTGGCCGATTTAGGGGATCACATCACGCTGCAGGCCGATGACCATCAAGGTCCTTTCAAGGTCAGTTACCTGCTCAGGCAGCCAGGACCTTCCGTGCTTCCTTTGATCCGTCAGCGTCTTCGGCAGCAGCATCAAGCGGCCCGTCCCAACCTTCGCTGCCATTGGTTTCTGGATGTGCTTCCGCTTCGGGCGTCCCGCAGCGAAGCCATCCGTTTTCTTTCCCTGCGTTGGTCTCTGCCATTGGACCGGTTTCTGGTTGTCGCCAGTCAGCAGGGGGATCTTGAGTTGGTTCAAGGCCTCCCTGCTGCGGTGATTCCCTCGGATCATGACCCCTGCCTCGACGGCTGCCGCCAGCTGCAGAGGGTGTACTTCGCCGATCGAGCACGTTTATCCGGTGTCCTGGAAGGACTCCAGCACTACCGCTTCCTCAGTGCACGTTCTCGTGCGGATCAGTCTTCGATCTGAAGGCGTACGGCTGCAGCACTGCGGTCTGCTTTGGCACGGGCCTCGGCCTGATGCTCGCCTCGGGCTAACGCCACTCCCATCCGCCGTCCCGGTCGGGCGTCACGTTTGCCGAACAGAAACACACTGGTTTCGCTTTCTTTGAGGGCCTCCTCCATGCCGCTGTAGGTCACTCGGCTGCCGTGACTGTCGGCCAAGATGACGCGGCTGGCCGCGGCATCGGCGCAACGGATCGTTGGGATCGGCAGCCCCAGAACTGCGCGCAGGTGCAGTTCGAATTCGTTGAGGTTTTGGCTGATCAAGGTCACCAGGCCGGTGTCATGGGGGCGGGGCGACAGCTCTGAGAAAATCACTTCATCTTCACAGAGAAAGAATTCCACACCGAACAGTCCGGCGCCTCCGAGGTTGTCTGTCACAGTGCGCGCCATGGCTTTGGCCTCATTCAGCTGTTTGTCGCTGAGAGCAGCTGGTTGCCAACTGCATTGGTAATCGCCGCGGGCCTGTTCATGTCCGATGGGCGGGCAGAACACTGTGGAGCCATCCTTCTGACGGATGGTGAGAAGGGTGATCTCCAGATCGAAGCGCAGGAATTCCTCCACAATCACGTGGGTGGACGTCCCCCGGGCATTGGCCATGGCTGCCTCCCAGGCCTCATTCAGTCCCTCCGGTTCATCCACAACGCTCTGGCCTTTGCCGGAGGAGCTCATCACCGGTTTCACCACCACAGGCCAGCCGAGGGCAGGGGCTTCAGCCTGCAGTTCTTCAGCACTGAAGGCGTAGGCGAAGCGCGCTGTGCGCAAGGCCAGTTCACCTGCTGCCAGATCTCGGATGCGGTCGCGATTCATGGTGACTGCCGTCGCACGCGCAGTTGGAATCACCGTGATTCCCTCATCCTCCAGTTCAGCAAGGGCATTCACCGCCAGTGCTTCGATTTCAGGGATCACAACCGTGGGCCTGTGCCGTCGCACCACCTTCAGCAGCGCTTCTTTGTCGGTCATCGCCAGCACCTCCGACACATCCGCCACCTGCATGGCTGGTGCGTCGGCGTAGCGATCGCAGGCGATCACACGGCAGCCCAAGCGCTGGGCTGCGATGGCTACCTCCTTGCCCAGTTCACCGCTCCCCAGCAGCAGGATGGTGGCAGGCAATGTCGTCATGGAAGATTCCCCGGCAGCATGAACCCATCCTCTCCCTCTGCCTGATGGCCAATTCTCTGAGCTTCACCACCACTGGCTTCACAACAGCTGGGGATGCGGCGGATGGTCTTCTGTTTGGTTGGGAGATCGCCACGGTTCAGAAGTGGGCGTTGATTTATCTCGGGGTGTCGCTTCTGGCGTTTGTTGTGGTTTGGCTGGTGGGAGCCTTCAGAACGAGGTCATAAGGCTGAGAGAGCGATCAGCGGGTCGCTCCGTTCAGGAATTCAGGTCCTGCATCAGCGTGAGTTGACGCACGGCCGGTTCCTCATCCACGAATCCCCATGCGTTGAACACCGCCGCATCGCTGTGGTTGATCCGTTGTGCTCCGTTGTGACGTTCCAGAACGAAGCCTTGGTCAGCCATCCGGCGCATCAGTCGAGCGGCTTCCTCAAAGCGGGAGGCCATCGCTTCGAGACTGGCGCAGTCGGAGGTCAGACCGGCATCCTTCCAGGTGAAATAACTCATGGGTGTTGGGATCAGTTGGGGTGAAGCCCCAGCCCCAGCATGACCAGACCTGCCGTCACCAGCCAGAACAAGGGCACCACCACCTGTTCGGGTGTTCCTCCCAGTTCGAAATGGTGATGCAGCGGCGCCATGCGGAAGATGCGGCGCCCTTGACCATCGGCTCCCTTGGTGGCTTTGAACACCCACACCTGCACAATCACTGAAAGGGACTCGGCGAGAAAGACCCCGCCCATCACAAGAAGGGGCCAGAGACTGTCGGAGAGAAGGGACACGGCGGTGAGCGCTGCTCCCATCGCCAAGGAGCCTGTATCGCCCATGAACACCTTGGCGGGATTGCGGTTGTGGATCAGAAATCCCAGCCAGCATCCAGCCATGGCCATGCAAAATCCCGCCAGCGCCGGATCGCCGCCATTGCCTCGAAGCATCAGTTGCAGGGCTAGCCCTGCGAACACCAGAGCTCCGCAACCGGATGCCAGACCATCGAGGCCATCGGTGAGGTTGGTGGCATTGCTCTCGGCAAGAAACACAAACAGAGCCAAGGGCCAGATCAGCCAATGGAGTGAAAGCTCCTGATTGAACGGAAGGCTCACTGTGTTTGCCATCCAGCCCTGCCATCCAGCCCAGCCCAGGAACAGCACAGCTGCAGTGGCCTGAAGTAGCAGCTTGCCCCGGGGTGTGAGTCCGGTGTTGGTGCGTTTGGTCAGGCTGCTCCAGTCATCCACACCACCGATGACCATGTACGCGAGGGTGACCAGGGCGATGGCGAGAAGCTGCTGCGCGCTGCGCCCTTCGCTGCTCACGAGGCTCCCGATGATCACGCCCACGGGAACAACGAGTAACCCGCCCATCGTGGGAGTGCCTGATTTGCTGAGGTGGCCCTGAGGGCCTTCCGTTCGAATCACCTGACCCATCTTCAGGGCGCGCAACCTGGGGACTCCCCACCAGGTGATCAGTGTTGACACCAGCATCGCTGCCATGAGCGGCAGGCTCAACAGGCTGTTGGGGATCAAGCGGTCCGAAACAAAGGCCGCGGTGCTGACCGCGCCGATCAGAACAGCGGCCGGCCATCGACCATCAAGACGAGATGTCTGGTCCGAAGCGTCGCTCAAAACCCAACCGCAAATCGGCTGGACGTTAAATCAGTCTTCCCAGTTTTCTTCGTTCTGCTCGTCGGCAGCGTTGTAGTCCTCTTTCTCACCCATGAGAGCTGACAGCTCCTCTTCTTCCACAGTGCTCACTTCAGGAGAGCTGGATTCTTCATCCTCCACCAGTCGCCCACTGGTTTCGAGCCAGCTCAGCAGATCAGGCTCTTCCCTCAGGGGGAGCACCGGAGCGGGTTCCTTTCGGCCGTAGCGGGTGAGAGCTGGATTGACGCCGTCAAGGGCGCTCATGTCCGTGAGGGCTGAGGACAAGATCTCGCAAGCCAATCCGCCATCATAGAAGACAGTCCGTGACAGTTCCTTGAACAAAGCGGCGTTGCTTGGATTCCTGTGGGGAGGAGCACTGCTCCTGAGTGCAGCACTGCGCTTTTGGGGTGCGCGTCACCCCGAGCCTCTGCCGGCCCATTCTGGTCCGGTGCTGCTGCTGGTGCTGGCCCCTGCCCTGTTGATCACTATCTGGTTGCTGTGGTCGTCCCGCGGGAGTGGAGAATCGGAGCAGTCCGATACAGATCAGGAGTCCGCTTGATGGGACGCGCCAAGAAGGTTGTGCTTGCTTATTCCGGCGGCGTGGATACGAGTGTCTGCATTCCGTATCTCAAGCAGGAGTGGGGTGTCGAGGAGGTGATCACGTTTGCAGCTGATCTCGGCCAGGGCGATGAGCTGGAGCCGATTCGGCGCAAGGCTCTTGATGCCGGTGCCAGTCAGTCTCTTGTGGGCGATCTCATTCGGCCGTTCATCGAAGAATTCGCCTTTCCCGCCATCAGGGCCAATGCCCTTTATGAGGGTCGCTATCCCTTGTCGACCGCTTTGGCACGTCCGTTGATCGCCCGGCGGCTTGTGGAGGTGGCGCGCGAGGTCGGTGCGGATGCAGTAGCCCATGGATGCACCGGTAAGGGCAATGATCAGGTGCGGTTTGATGTGGCGATTGCCGCTTTGGCTCCCGATCTGAAGGTGCTCACGCCGGCCAGGGAATGGGGAATGAGCAGGGAGGAAACAATTGCCTATGGCGAACGCTGCGGCCTTCCAGCGCCGGTGAGCAAGAAATCTCCCTACTCAATCGATCTCAATCTTCTCGGCCGCAGTATTGAAGCCGGTCCCTTGGAAGATCCGATGCAGGCTCCTCCAGAAGAGGTGTTCGCCATGACGGTGTCGATTGATGCGGCACCCTCAGCAGCAGAGGAGATCGAGATCGCATTCGAAGCTGGTGATCCGGTGAGCATCAACGGCCAGCGTTTGGATCCTGTCGCCTTGATCCGAGAAGCCAACCGTTTGGCTGGATCCCATGGCATCGGTCGCCTCGACATGATCGAGAACCGGGTGGTGGGCATCAAGAGTCGGGAGATTTATGAAACGCCCGGTTTGCTTTTGCTGATCCAGGCCCATCAGGAACTGGAGAGTCTCACCCTCGCAGCTGATGTGCTCCGCACCAAGCGACAACTGGAGATGCAGTGGGCTGATCTGGTGTACCAGGGACTGTGGTTCGGTCCGCTCAAGGACGCCCTCGATGGCTTCATGGACCGCACCCAGACCCATGTGAACGGTGTGGTCCGGCTGCGTCTGCATAAGGGCAATGCCATTGTCACCGGCAGGGGGTCCAGCGATAGCAGCCTCTACGCTCCAGAAATGGCGTCCTACGGCAGCGAGGATCAGTTCGATCATCGCGCTGCCGAAGGGTTTATCTACATCTGGGGTCTTCCCATTCGTCTCTGGTCAGCAGCCCGCCGTCGTTGATGCCTGTGGTGTGAATGCCGCCTGACTTAAGCCGCCGCATCCACATCCGGTTGCTGCCTGCTGCGACGCTGATCCGATCGCCAGCGGTACAGCGATGGCGGCTGCTCATTATCCGGAGACTCATCGATCAACTCAGCGGCTGTGCTGTCAAGCAGTTGCTGGGCTCTGGCGAGAAGTCGATACCGTTCCAGCAAAGGCTCGAGCCTTTGCTGGAATTTGCGTTCAAACATGTCCGGCAGTTCTTTGAGCAGCACTTCGTAGTCACTCACGGTCTGCTCGAGATCGGCGATGCGTTGCTTCAAGCCACTGATCGTTAGATCTTCGCTGGTTTCGGCTTCAACGGCATCAGGCTTTGGACGCCAAATGGGTACCGGAGCTTGGTGGGAGGGGTCCTGGGGGTGCATGACCGGACGCTATCGCCCGGTCACGACTTCCACAATCCCTTGTTCAGGCCGTGGTTTCAGCGGGTTCTGGTTGGGGAGCAGCAGGCTCGGTGCCGGGCACAACGCGGGGTGCGGGCAGAGGACCTTCCTGCTTGACTGTGAGATAGCGAATCACATCTTCGCTGAGACGCATGGCTTTTTCGAGCACGGCCACCTGCTGACCATCGCCGTTGTGGCTGAGCTGCACGTAGATGCCTTCTTTGTGCTTCGCAATTGGATAGGCCAGGCGCCTTTTGCCTCTCATTTGGTTGTCAAGTACATCGGCGCCCGTTTCGACCAAAATGTCGCGGTACTTGGTGAGATGGGATTCAACCTCCTCCTCCGGAATGTCCGGGCGGAGGATGTACATGGTTTCGTAGTAAGGCTGCTGGGTCATGGAGACAGCTCCGACAGGGACTGATGGCTCACCTTGGTGAGCGACGGATCTAGCAGCCTATCTCCTGAGGGTTGACGTCTTCAGAAGAGCTGCATTCGTACAGCCTGGCTCAAGCCCGGCAGATCTGGCTCTCGGCCGCGGATGCATTCCACGAGAGCGAAAATCACCACGGCCAGCACGGCAATCACCACAGTGCTGGAGAGGGTTCTCAGCATCAAACCGCTGCCCAAAGGCTGCAGGAGAATCATGAAGGCATACCCGAGCAGCACAACGATGATGTCCACCAGCAACGCCTGCAGCGTGTTGAAGCGGATGAAATAAGGCACAGCCGGGTTGCGGACCACGGCCAGGAACAGCAGGAAGAAAATCAGAAGGTTGCCGAAGGGGATTCCCTGCTCGAGGAGAGCGATCGGCAGAGCGGGCAGCGTCAGCCACTGCAGCCAAGGAAATTGCCCCATCAGGTGACGTCCGAAGGGAATCGCGTCACTCCAGGGGAGTAAGTACGCCAGTAGACCCAGGAACCGTTGCCAGGGAGGGATGGACATGACCGCGGTTCAAACGGTTTGAGCGTAGGCCCGGAGTCTGGGGATGCAGAGGCTCAGCGTCTTGTCGAGGCAAGGCTGTTGAGAGCCGCCTCGCGCATGACCTCCACCGGTACGTCCGAGCAACCGCTCCAGCGGCGAAGGGATGCTGCGCCCTGTTGGATGAGCATCTCCAAGCCATCAATCGTGCGGCAACCTCGTTCTGCTCCCAGCGACAACCAAGGCGTGGGCCTTGGCGTGTAGATGAGGTCGTAGAGGGTTGTGCTGGACGTGAGATCGGTCCAGATCTCCCGATCGAGGGGCATGCTTGAACCGTTCTGGTGTCCCTCCATCCCCAGTGGGGTTGTGTTCACCACAAGGCAAGCCTGATCGAGGAGCTCCCTAACCCGGCTTCTTTCGAGGGGCATGCCAAACAGAGGGACCCGCTCCTCTCCGACGGGTTGGCGCAGATCGTTCAGGAAGGCAGCCAGGGCTGCATCCCGTCGTCCGGCGATGTGAATGGCCTTCAGAGGCAGTTGCTGAAGCCCTGCCACGACGGCACGGGCACTGCCACCGCAGCCCAGCACGATCGCTGTGCTGTTGTTCCAAGCCTCCGCCGCAGTCTGAAGAGGCGCCAGGAATCCCTCAACGTCGGTGTTGTGACCATGCCACCCGCCGTTGTCGGTGGGGATGAGGGTGTTCACGGCTTGGAGACGCGAGGCCAGAGCACTTAGCTCTGTGCAGTAGGACGCCACGGCTTGTTTGTGCGGGATGGTCACGTTCAGGCCGCGGCAGTTCACGGCTCTGAGGCCGGTCAGCACACACTCCAGATCGGACTCCGCACAGGGCAAAGCCAGGTAACGCCAATCAAGCCCCATGGCCTCGAGGGCGGCGTTCTGCATCACCGGCGAAAGCGAGTGACGCACCGGTTGCCCCAGCAGGCCGATCAGACCGGTGGTTCCGCTGATCATCTTGCCGTTCTGTGTCTGGCCACCAGCCTGCCTGTTCGGGAACCACACCTCGCCTGCAAGCGTTTCCTCTGACGAAGATGCGAAGGATCTAATCAGTCATTTCGCGGAGACAGGAGCCACCGAATGGGAAAAGTTGTCGGCATTGATCTCGGAACCACCAACAGCTGTGTGTCGGTGATGGAGGGCGGCAAGCCCACCGTGATCGCCAACGCCGAGGGCTTCCGCACCACGCCATCGGTGGTGGCTTACACCAAGAACCAGGATCAGCTGGTGGGTCAGATCGCCAAGCGTCAGGCGGTGATGAATCCAGACAACACTTTTTATTCGGTGAAGCGCTTCATCGGCCGGCGGGTCGATGAAGTGAATGAGGAATCCAAGGAAGTGAGCTATTCGGTCGAGAAGGCCGGCTCGAATGTGAAGGTGAAGTGCCCGGTTCTCGAGAAGCAATTTGCTCCTGAAGAGGTCAGCGCTCAGGTGCTGCGCAAGTTGGCTGAAGACGCCGGCAAGTACTTGGGTGAAACCGTGACCCAGGCGGTGATCACCGTTCCCGCTTACTTCAACGATTCCCAGCGTCAGGCCACCAAGGATGCCGGCAAGATCGCCGGCCTCGAGGTGCTGCGGATCATCAACGAGCCCACCGCGG
>ERZ802830.152-NODE-152-length-66458-cov-10.5821_pt1 | contig 66458 bp, 64 predicted proteins | sample MGYA00345654_ERZ802830 | MGnify/ENA primary metagenome ERZ802830 (study PRJEB30503, sample SAMEA104212375) | marine metagenome | biome: Westerlies Biome; feature: [SRF] surface water layer (ENVO:00010504) within the epipelagic zone...; material: water...
CCAGGTGCAGCAGCATCTCAATATGCAGTGTGCGCAGCATGCCATGGGCAACAAGGTGAAGGAATGGTTGTTTTAAATGCACCAAAAATATCTGGTCAAAGTGAATGGTATTTAAGAAAGCAATTAGAAAACTACAAGAATGGCGTACGAGGCACCCATAAAGATGATGTTTACGGACAACAAATGGCGCCAATGAGTATGACTTTATTTAATGATGAAGCCATGGATAATGTTATCTCACATATTCAAAGTTTTCCTGATAATCCAGCACCAAAATCCATTACTGGTGATATAGAAAAGGGGAAAGAGACATATGCAGTATGTGCATATTGCCATGGGCAACAAGGTGAAGGAATAAAGGCGATGAATGCACCTCGAATGTCCGGCATGACAGATTGGTACCTTGAGAGACAATTACAAAATTTCAAAAAAGGGATAAGGGGTCAACATCCTGAAGATTATTATGGAAAACAAATGGGATTCATGGCGAGAATATTACAAGACGATAAGAAAATTAGAGATCTTGTGGCTTACATGAATACATTTTAAATTATTTATTAAATTAGGGGGAGATGGATGTCTTACGTAGCATTAGTTGATCGTGATCACGAGCAAGATCATCATGATCCAGATACTTTTTTAACCAAATATGTATGGAGTCAAGACCACAAGGTTATTGCCATTCAATATGGTGGTCTCGCTATACTGGTTGGTGTAGTCGCTCTGGTCTTATCAGTTTTAATGAGATTGCAATTAGGGTTTCCAAATGAATTTGCTTTAATAAATCCTGAAAGTTATTACCAATTTGTAACCATGCATGGAATGATAATGGTTGTTTATCTTCTAACTGCCCTATTTCTCGGGGGCTTCGGTAATTACTTAATTCCATTGATGTGCGGTTCTAGAGATATGGTTTTTCCATTTTTGAATATGCTAAGCGTATGGGTTTATTTCTTGTCGGTCATAATTCTAATAGCAAGTTTCTTTGTTCCAGGAGGTGCTACAGGCGCCGGATGGACACTATACCCCCCCCAATCACTATCTGGCGGAACACCTGGTACTGATATGGGAATTATACTGATGTTAGTATCGCTTGGTGTATTTATCGTCGCAGCCACAATGGGTGGGTTAAACTACGTAACTACAGTACTTCAGTATCGTTGCAAAGGAATGACATTGATGAGGTTGCCTCTCTCAGTTTGGGGTATATTTACTGCAACAATACTAGCTTTACTTGCTTTTCCAGCACTTTTGGTGAGCGCGATTATGATGATACTCGATCATTCTGTTGGGACTAGTTTCTTTATGCCGGCAATGATCTCTGAAGGTCAGCAGCTAAGCTACAATGATGGAAGCCCTATATTATTTCAGCATCTCTTTTGGTTCTTCGGTCACCCTGAGGTATACATTGTTGCCTTACCAGCGTTTGGCCTCGTATCAGACGTACTTGCGACTCATGCCAGAAAAAATATCTTCGGTTACAGGATGATGGTATGGGCAATACTCGCAATTGGTGGATTAAGTTTCATAGTATGGGCTCATCATATGTATGTCAGTGGAATGAATCCGTATTTTGGCTTCTTTTTTGCCACAACAACGTTAATTATTGCAGTTCCCACAGCACTAAAGGTATACAACTGGGTTCTAACGTTATGGCAGGGAAATATTCACTTGAGGGTTCCTATGCTATTCGCGATTGGCTTCATATTTACATTTATCCATGGAGGGCTAACGGGATTATTTTTAGGTAACGTGACCATTGACCTACCTTTATCAGACACTTATTTTGTTGTTGCGCATTTCCACATGGTTATGGGCGTTTCTCCAGTTCTAGTGGTGTTCGCTTCTATCTATCACTGGTTTCCTTTAATGTCAGGAAAGATGTTTAATGAAACATTAGGTAAATGGCACTTTTGGTTAACCTTCTTAGGAGCTTATGCTGTCTATTTACCAATGCACTATCTGGGCTTCCAAGGAGTTCCTAGGAGATATTTTTCATTAGGTACTACAGACTTTCTTCCAGAATCAGCGCATACCTTAAATGCTAGCATCACAATCTCAGCTATTATCCTAGCTTTAGCTCAATTACTCTTTTTTATAAATATATTTATAAGTCTACGAAATGGAAAAAAAGCGAAACCAAATTGCTGGGGTGCAACATCACTTGAATGGTTGACTCCTGATACGCCTCCAAAGCATGGAAATTGGGGCCATGATCTTCCTGAAGTTCATCGATGGGCTTATGATTATAGTGTTCCTGGGCAAAGCCAAGATTTCACACCACAAACTGTTCCTGCTAGTGAAGTTCCTGTTGGTCGAGATCATGGCGTTGATCATGATACTTGATAATGGAATTTAATAAGTAATGACTATTACATTAATTTTTCTTGCATGTATTATGGCAACAGTTATTTTTTGGTTGTTAAGGCAAACTTTTAATATCCAGCCTTGGGTTTCAGATGAGGTTGCGGATGAAGTTACGGGAATGTCATTGGACTTAAAACCCCAAGCAATTGCACTAACTACATTTATGGCAGTCGCGACATCTCTATTTGCTCTGTTCGCAAGTGCTTACTCACTGAGAATGGAGATGCCAGATTGGCGACCATTGAATGAACCTATGATTCTTTGGATAAATTCATTCTTTTTAGTTTTAGCAAGTATTGCTTATCAATGGTCACGAGCAAAAGTAGCATCAACCGATATTGGATCAAAAAAATTGGTGATTGGGTTAGGTATCGCAGGCGTATTTTCAATACTCTTTATTTTTGGTCAATTATCAGCATGGCAAGAATTGAATTCGAAAGGTCTTTATGTATCCTCAAACCCAGCAGTTGCTTTTTTCTATGTATTTACAGCAATGCATGGGATTCACCTTCTGGGTGGGCTTTATGTGTGGGCAAGGTCATTAGCAAAAATATATCAAAATCAGGATTTAAGAATTGTTAGAACAAGCGTTGAGTTGTGCACAATTTATTGGCATTTTATGCTTCTAGTATGGCTACTTCTCTTTGGTTTGATGATCGCAACTTAACTTAAATATAGGTAATAATATGTCAGAAACTTCGATAGCAGAAACACAAGAACCACTCCAAGAAGGAATGGCGGGAGTTGTTTCAGATTTTTCTTCTGATAAACAGTCTTTTCACGTTCATTGGGGTAAAGCCATGATGTGGATTTTCTTACTTAGTGATACCTTTATTTTTAGTAGCTTTCTAATCGGGTATATGACTGTAAGAATGTCCGCGCAAGATCCATGGCCTTTAACAAGTGAGGTTTTTGCACTGAGTATGGGAGGTGAGCCTATACCATTATTACTGATAGCAATAATGACATTTATTCTTATAACGTCTAGCGGCACTATGGCAATGGCTGTGAATATGGGATATCGAAAAGAAAAGAAGAAAACATTCTATCTCATGCTAGCAACAGCAATACTAGGTGCATCGTTTGTCGGAATGCAGGTATTTGAGTGGTCAAAGTTAATACTAGATGAAGGTGTAAGGCCATGGGCTAATCCAATGGGAGCATCCCAATTTGGTGCAGCGTTTTTTATGATTACCGGTTTTCATGGTATGCATGTAACTGGCGGCGTAATATATCTACTTGTGGTTGCATTTAGGGTAAAAAATGGATTTTACGAGCGTCGTGGAAATGACTATTCAATCGTCGAAATAGCTGGATTATATTGGCACTTTGTAGATTTGGTTTGGGTATTTATTTTTGCATTTTTCTATCTTTGGTAAATAACGGAGTTTATTAATATGTCAGATTCAGGTCAGCAACATCCATTGAGTATCTATTATTGGATTTGGGGTTTGCTTTTTGTGATAAGCGCATTTTCTTATGCGGTTGATTATTATCAACTCCAAGGAACCTTGAGATGGACTTTGATATTAATATTTATGTTTCTAAAAGCCGGTTTTATAACTGCTATTTTTATGCATATGACATGGGAAAGATTAGCATTACAGTTAGCAATTCTCCTGCCACCTGTATTTCTGATGGTTTTTATAGGGATAATGGCTATTGAAGCGGACTATACGTTCTTAACTCGAATAGAATTTTTTACTGAAAGCGATTTTGTTCCTGTATATCACCACGATAGCGGTGCTGGTCATTAATTATTTTCTATCGATTTTTTGATTTTATCGGCGAAATAAAGAACATCATCTTCTATTTCTTTGGTATCGATTGTTAACAATTCTTTTTCATGCATTACTAGCTTTCCGTCGATGATCACATTTATAACATCTTGTTCATCAGTAACATACACTAGATGTGAAGCTATATCATAGCTTGGCAAGTGATGAACATCATCATAGCCAATTTGAATGATATCTGCTGTCATTCCAATTCCAATCTTACCAATTGCATTATCCATTCCGATAATTTTAGCGCCATTTACGGTAGCCATTTTTAACACTTCAATTGCAGGAAGTGCTTCAGGATTCATTGTACTTACCTTCTGTAATAAAGCAGCAAGTCTCATTTCTTCCCACATATCTAGATCATTGTTGCTGGCAGCACCGTCAGTACCAATTCCTATAAGGACACCGGCTTCCAGCATCTTTGATATTGGCGCTATGCCAGATGAGAGTTTCATATTCGATGTCGGATTATGAACTACACCAACTTTATTATTGGCTAATATTGGAATTTCTTCATCGGTTGGCCAGACGACATGGGCAGCTATAGTCAACCCATCAAAAAAATTGATGGATTCAAGTGCTTTTATACTAGTCATTCCGTAATTTGTTAAAGAATATTGTGTTTCAAATTGTGATTCTGATAAATGAATACTAATGGGTGTATTTGTTTCATTTGCAATTTTTCGAGTATTTTGAAGTTGCTGTAGATTCACAGAATAAATGGCATGAGGCCCCAGAATTGGTGTTATTAATGAATTCTTATTTTTCCATCGTTCAATAAAATCTTGTCCATTTAATAATGCATCATCAGCATTCATAGCATTGGGAGTTTCATTGTCACTTACTGTTGATGAAACTAAAGCCCTCAATCCACAGGAGCTAGCAACTTCTGCAATAACTTCTGGATAGAAATACATATCAACAAAAGTCGTTGTTCCACCTCTAATCATTTCCCAGCAGGCAAGTTTGGTTCCAATTCTCACGAATTCTTCACTCACAAATTCCTGTTCCAAAGGAAAAATATAATTATTAAGCCAATCAATTAGAGATTTATCATCAGCTATACCTCTTAGTAGTGTCATTGCAGCATGAGAATGCCCATTTATAAGTCCAGGCATAAGTATTCGATTTTTCCCTGATATTCTATTATTCGATTGATATTTTTGATTAATTACTTCTGCACTATCAATATCTAAAATTTTTCCCTTGTTAATTGCAATTGCAGAGTTTTCGTATATTTGAAGTGATTCATTCATTGTTAATATATGATCAGCTTCTATGATTATATCCACACTCAAATTGTCTGATTGTCTGGGGTTTTCGCAAGAACTTAATAGTGTCAGACACAATAGATATAATATGAATTTTTTGATTAACAATTTTGGCATTAATCGACCTATAGAGTTTTAAAATAAAACATTAACCTATATTATTGTTCATAGAAAGATCTGTATTATTATTTATTACCAAGAACTCTAGGAGCAAAAATTATAATAAGCATAATAGGTATATTGGTCATCCTGGGAATAGCTTATCTTTTCTCTGAGAATAAAAATGCTATAAATAAAAAGATAGTAATTATGGCTTTCTTGTTGCAATTTCTCATTGCACTCTTTTCGCTACATTTAGAGTTTGGAAAATTAGTAGTAAAGAAATTAAGCAATGGTGCGAGATATATTATCGATTTTTCCCAAGAAGGAGTTGGTTTTGTATTTGGCCCGCTCGCTAATGAGTGGAGTTTTGCTATTAATGCTCTTCCTGTGATAATTTTTTTATCTTCTTTAACTGCAGTTCTCTATCACCTAAAAATAATGCAGTTTTTTGTGAATATAATTGGTGGTGCATTAAAAAAAATACTGGGAACAAAAATTATTGAATCAATGAATGCGGCAGCCAATATTTTTCTTGGTATGGATAGTTCACCACTTGCTGTTAAACCCTACTTAACTAGAATAAATAATGCACAAATGTTTGCGATTATGGTTTCGGGACTCGCTTCAGTCGCAGGAACGGTTCTTCTTGCATACGCACAGATGGGTGCACAACTGGAATATTTATTAGCGGCGTGTTTTATGTCTGCACCGGGCGGATTGCTTATGGCAAAGATTATAATGCCGGATACTGAAGAAAAAGATTCAGAAGAAGTGATAGATTTAAATTCTGTTGAGAGTCCTCATACCAACATTATTATGGCTGCAGCACAAGGCGCATCAGACGGAATAAAACTGGCGGTAAGCATTGGTGGGATGCTAATAGCTTTTGTTGCATTGATAGCATTGACTAACAGTATCTTTATCGCTTTTGGCTCAATCCTTGGAATTGAAGACTTAACAATGCAAAAAATACTAGGTTGGATTTTCTCGCCTTTGATGTTTCTTTTAAATATTCCATGGCATGAAGCTCAAGCAGCTGGTGCGTTATTCGGAGAGAAATTAATTCTTAATGAGTTTGTTGCTTTCAGTCATTTAACTGAGTACCTCGCAGGTATGAGTGAAAAAACTACAGTAATTGTAACTTTTGCTCTCTGCGGTTTTGCGAATTTTGCCTCTATTGCTATTTTAATGGGGTCTATTGGTATTTTAATACCAGATAAAAATGAGTTTATTGCCAAGTTCGGTCTTAAAGCAGTGTTAGCAGCATCGCTAGCAAATCTTATGAGTGCCGCATTCGCTGGTTTATTGTATGGGTTATAAAGATCGGTGATATTTTGTCTGAAAAAATAATAATTGATTGTGACCCAGGTCAAGATGATGCTGTAGCTTTATTCTTAGCGCTTGCTTCACAAGATGAATTAGATATTCAAGGTATAACGACAGTAGCAGGAAATGTGCCTCTTGCCCTCACTGAAAGAAATGCCCGAATCATTTGCGAGATTGCTGATTGTGAAGATATTCCAGTTTATGCTGGGTGTCCCAGACCGATGATGATTGAATTAGTTACAGCAGAAAATGTTCATGGAAGTACGGGAATTGATGGAATCGATATTTTTAAACCAAAAAAGGAGATCGAAAATAAGCATGCTATAGATTTTATTATTGATACTCTCAAAGGAGCTGAAAAAGATTCCATAACTTTAGTACCAATGGGACCACTTACCAATATTGCGATGTCTATCATAAAAGATCCAACGATTTTAAGAAATATTAAACAGATTGTTTTAATGGGTGGAGCAATGCGTGAAGCCGGAAATCTTTCTGCTTCTGCAGAATTTAATATGCGAGTCGATCCGCATGCCGCAGCAAAGGTTTTTAATTGTGGAAAACCAATAATTGTGATGAGTCTTGATGTCACTCACAAAGTGTTAACATCCAAGGAAAGAGTTAAAAGAATCGAAAATATAGGAAATAATGTAGCTAGTGCTACAGCAGATATGTTGAAATTCTTTGCACGCTATGACTCAAATAAATATGGAAAAGACGGCGCCCCACTTCATGATCCGTGTACGATTGCTTGGCTTCTTCAACCAGATCTTTTTGAAGGAAAGGAATGCAATGTTAGGATCGAGACTTGTTCTCCGTTGACTATGGGACATACATCCGTTGATTATTGGGGGGTGGAAGGAATCAAACCAAATGCAATTTGGATGCAAAACATTGATGATGAGGGGTTTTATGATCTCTTAATTAAACGTCTGAAGAAATTTAGTTGAACTTAATTTAAATTAGCGGACAGTTTTTTAAAGTATTTTTATCGAGTCTAGCTCCGATCTGTTGGATTACTTTGGATGCTGACCATGAACCAAGTTCAGCACACTCTTTTATATTTTTTCCAGAGATGAATCCAAAAAGAAACGCCGCCGTAAAAGTATCACCTGCACCAGTTGTATCAATAACGTTCTTTGTTTCAATTGCTTTTGATTGAATTACGTCTGATTTATTTATAATAACGGAGCCTTTTTCACCAAGAGTTACAATTGAGATTTTATTTAGTTTTAATGCTCGTTTAATCATATCATCGTATGAATCTGAATCGGTTAATGCCATCATTTCTTCTTCATTTGCAAATATAATGTCAACCATATCATTTACGATTTCTGAAAAGGCTTTGTGATGTCTCTCTACACAAAATGAATCAGACAACGACAAAGCAATCCTAACGCTAGATTTATTTTTTATTTTTACTATTCTTTCTGCTATTGCATTGATATCAGGGATATCCCATAAATATCCTTCTAAAAGAATAATCTCCGCTTCTCCAATCGTCTTTGAATTTATATCTTCTGAAGACAGCTCCGTGCATGCCCCCAGATACGTTTGCATTGTTCTCTGACCATCTTCTGTTATAAGGATATGACTTTTTGCTGTTGGAGAACCCATAGTTGAAGATTCTAATCTCACGTCTACACCCATTGATTTCATATCTTCAATAAATACATTTCCAAATTTGTCATTTTTAACTTGGCCTATATATCCAGCATCCCCCCCAAAGTTACTAAAGCAAGCAATTGTATTTGCAACAGATCCACCCGACATTTCTTTTGTTTTTGTGAGTTTTTCATACAAAAGATCTGCTTCGGTTGCATCAATCAGATTCATTGATCCTGGTTCAGCATTTATATCACCAAGAAAGTCATAATTTACTTTTGATAATATATCCACTATGGCATTGCTAATTCCAATAAGTTGGGTTTTTTTCTGCATAAATATGTAAATTCCTTAGATAAGATTTTCTGTTATTCTTTATATAGATATTTAAGAATCTATTTGGAATTATTATACGGATATTTCTTTTATGAAACTAATGTGATGGGCAACAATAATATAGAAAAATTAATTATAACCGCACAAGAATTAATTGATGATTCTTTCAAACTTGGCATCAAAGTAATCGAGAGCGGATATCAGCCAACAACAATCATAACGCTATGGAGAGGTGGGGCCACTGTTGGGATTGTAATAGATGAGCTAATGTCATACAAAAAGATTATTACTAATCATAATGTTTTGAAGACGTCCTCTTATAAGAATACTGAGCAGTTATCGAGCGTTAAAATTTTTGGGTTAGATGGCACCCTTGATAGATTAGGTGAAAAAGAAAAAATTTTAATTATTGATGACATCTTTGACTCTGGTAAAACTATTGATGCAGTTATAAATGCAATCAATGAAAAACATAGTTATGTCATTAAGGATATTAGAATTGCAGTGCCATGGTTTAAACCAGAAAATAATAAAACTCTAATATCACCAGATTATTATTTACATGAGACGAATAAATGGATTGTTTTCCCGCATGAGCTTGAGAGTTTAAGTAAAGACGAAATTATTAAGTACAGATCTAGTATTATTTAATATTTTTTAATTTTCATTTATAGTGATTGCAATTATTTCTTTGATGATGAGGTTATTTATGTATCGTATTTCTATAATTTTAAGTTTATTGGCTCTAAGTCATACACTAGCTGCTCAGACTGTTCTTGTAACCGGTTCGAATAGAGGGATAGGATTAGAATTTGTTTCTCAATACGCAGAGCGGGATTGGGATGTCATTGCTACAAGTCGCTCTCCAATGGATGATTATGATCTTCAAGCTTTAGCCAAGAAATACAAGAATATTCAGATTGAAACATTAGATGTTACAGATCAACATGAAATTGAAGCTCTTGTAGCAAAGTTAGAAAAAAGACCCATCGATCTTCTTATAAATAATGCAGGCCTCTTAGGCGACAGAAGTAAGCAACAATGGGGTGAAATTAATAAGGAAACATTTGATCAGCTTATGGATGTAAACGTATTTGGTCCTCTAAAAGTATCTGAAGCCTTTTCAAAAAATGTTATCGCTAGCGAAAAAAAACAAATAATTGTTCTATCTAGTATTATCGGGTCCATTGGCATGAGAAACTCGCCGACCCCTTTACCTTCTCTTGCAATAAGTAAGGCGGCTGTCAATATGGCAATGAAGACGGTTGCAACTCAACTAGAAAGCGATGGTGTTCATGTCGCTATGTTATTTCCTGGCTCGGTTCAAACCAGAATGATGCATCAAGCGTTTGGAATGGATATTGAAGAAGCCAGCAATAAAAAAGATTTTGATTATGGGTTTGAATCGCTCACACCATCTGAAAGTGTTACAAAAATGATATCAGTCATTGATAAATTAGATAGGTCAAAAACAGGTCTTTTTTTGAATAATGACGGCACTGAAATACCGTGGTGAAATACACCTCTCTTTTATTGCTAATAAATCTTTTTTATACCTCAAATTTATATCCAGAAGAATTTGGTGAAAAAATTTATCAGGATTCGTGCGCTAATTGTCATGAGAATGAATTACTTCGTGCTCCTAATTTCGCTGCATTAAAACTTATAGGTAAAGAGGGGTTATTAAATTCGCTGACAAATGGTTCAATGCAGGAGGTTGGAAATACTTTAAAAGAAGAAGAATTGATTGCGGTGATCAATTTCTTGTCGCCTACCGAAAAAAATAATAGCAGAAGTTCAACTAATCAAAACTTTTGTGAATATACTCAAAAAAATAATAGAGAATCTCTCTGGAATGGATGGGGGAATGATAAAAATAATTCTCGATTTCAAAAAAAAACAAGTATTACAAAAGAAAATGTTAATAAACTAAATCTCAGTTGGGCTTTTGGTTTTGAAGATTCTGTGAGAGTTCGCTCCCAACCACTAATTACCTCAGATACAATTTATATTGGAACTCAATCAGGTAAAGTTTATGCACTTTCATTGAGTGATGGATGTATATTTTGGTCTTTTCGCGCCAAGGCAGAAGTTAGAGGTGCAGTTTTACTATCTGAGGATAAAAAAAGTATCTTTTTTTCTGACTTTGAGGCAAATATATATCGTTTAGATGCAATCACCGGTAAAGAAATTTGGATCAAAAATATATCTGATCATCATGCCGCTACAATAACAGGGTCAATGGCTATTTATAATGGTAATTTATTTATCCCGCTATCATCGACTGAGATTATTAATGCTATCGATCCGAATTATGAATGTTGCACTTTTCGCGGAGGCGTAATTGCTTTAGATTCAGATGAGGGCAATCTTTTATGGAGAATGTATACCGTTCCAGAGCCTAAGAAAACGATTAAAAATTCGAAAGGAACTGAAATGTGGGGTCCATCAGGAGCACCTGTATGGAGCACACCTACTATCGATACAAAACGTCAACTCCTCTATATTGGAGTTGGTCAAAATTATTCTCATCCCGCAAATGATCTCAGTGATGCTGTTTTGGCGGTTAAATTGTCCAGTGGCGAAATAGTTTGGCACTATCAGACAATTAAAGAGGATGTTTGGAATGCAGCTTGCGTCACTAATAAGGTGAATTGCCCAGGTCAGTATGGACCAGATATGGATATAGGTGCATCAGTAATTCTTGTTAACCATAAAGACGGTAATGATGTTCTACTTGTCGGACAAAAATCTGGGATGGTTTATGCTCTTGATCCTGAGAGCGCTGGAGCGGTTTTATGGAAAAAGAGAATTGGGAGGGGTGGGAAAAAAGGTGGAATTCATTGGGGCATGACTGCTGATACCGAAAATCTCTATGTCCCAATTGCAGATATTCCTGAAAAAATAAATATAGAGCACCCCCCTCAACCTGGTATTCACTCTGTTACCATAAAAGATGGTCAAAAAAAATGGTACAAACCAGCGCCTCCAATTTGTCTTAGTGAAGAATTTAAATGTTATGCCTCTTATAGTGCTGCTGCATCAAGTGCAGAGGATATGGTCATTGTTGGAAGTATGAATGGTACAATAGAAATTATCTCATCTTATGATGGGGAGCTTCTTTGGTCATATAATACAGCTAAAGAATTTCAGACAATAAACAATACACCTGCAAATGGAGGTTCAATTGATTCGGATGGACCCATCCTTGCAGGAAAACATTTAGTTGTAACTTCAGGTTATGATATTTATGGGCAAATAACAGGAAATGTTTTGTTGGTATTTAGTTCGGAGGAATAAATCATGAGAACAGTGCTTGTAACCGGTGCCAACCGGGGAATTGGATTAGAATTTGCTAAACAATATGCATCTGATGAAGATCAAGTAATAGCAATCTGTCGTAATGATGATTATACGGATGAATTAAAGATTATTTCAAAAAAGAATAACATTCGAATAAAATTAGCGGATATGTCAGATTTTAAAAGTATTGACATACTCCAGAACGAACTAAGTGGCATACCAATTGACATTATTATCAACAATGCCGGTGTATTTGGGCCGAAAGCACAAGCTGATGGTGACCTGAGACAAAGTTTTGGTCATATGAATTATGATGTTTGGAGAAAGCTTATGGATATCAATACTCTGGCGCCATATAAAATAGTTGAGTCTTTAATAGAAAATATAAGACTTGGAAAAGATAAAAAAGTTATAACAATTTCTTCTAGTATTGCATCGATTGAAGATGTATCTCCCGGTGTAAATGCATACAGAGCATCTAAGTGCGCTGTCAACATGGTAATGGCTAGCTTAGCTATGGAATTAAAAGATCAAGGAATAAAATTTGCATTGCTCTGTCCAGGATGGGTGAATACACGTATGGGTGGGGGAAAAGCCCCAATAACTCCAGAGGTTAGTGTTAGTGGTTTGAGAAATGTAATCGATAATTTATCAATTGAGCAATCTGGGAAATTTTATAGATATAACGGGGAAAGTATTCCCTGGTAAATTAATTAAGTGGTTTCGATGCAAAAAAAACAGGATAATCCTTTTGATATAATTCTCTCTGAGACACCAGTCTTCTCAGATGAAGAAGCAAAAGAAATAGCAAAATATTATTATAATATTTCTGCTTCAACCACCAATTTAGTAAGTGAAAGAGATCAAAACTTTCTTTTAAAGACCAAGGATAATCAGAAGTTCGTTTTGAAGATTGCAAATTCGGAAGAAGATCCAATCGTGACCGAATTTCAAATCTTTGCATTGGTCCACATCAATAGTAAAAATAATAAAAATATTTCAGTTCCGAAAGTCATAATTTCTAAAGATGGCAAGAATTCCATAAAGTTACAAAAGGGTAATAAAAGCTATACTACTAGAATAGTATCTTATCTTGATGGAGTTCCATTATTCGCCTCTAAGGAATCTGAGCCAAATCCATCAATTGCAGAAGGCATGGGGTTATATTTAGCTCGTTTAGGAAAATCATTAAAAGATTTTTCTCATCCTGGATCAAATCAGAGTCTACTTTGGGATATGAAGAAAGCGTTATCAATTAGAGAAATTACCCATCATATAATCTCCAATCCAATAAGAACGATGGTAGAAGAAGTTTTAAATGAATTTGAAGATTATGCTATGCCTCTGTTTAAATCATTGCGATGGCAAGTCATACATAACGACATGAATCCAGATAATGTTTTGATTGATACATCGGGAACTAGGAATGTCTGTGGCATGATTGATTTTGGTGATATGGTCTATTCGCCATTGATAATTGATCTTGCGGTAGCTGCAGCTTATTTAGATACTGATGATGAGGATCCCATGTTTTTAATGAATTACTTTGTGTCTGGGTATAACAAAGAAACGCCATTAAAGACGAAAGAACTAGAAATATTATTTGATCTGATTAAAGTTAGGGTTGCTACAACAGTGGCAGTTCTTGATTGGCGTAAATCTTTTCGAGATAAAGATGATCCTTATTTGGAGATTAACTCAAATGACAAGTCTAGTTTATTACTCGAAAGGTTAATGAATATCTCTAGGGAAGAAGCAACCCATAATTTCAAAAATTTATCTATTAATTATGATTAAAAATTCAATTCTCAATATTATTAATACCACCACTCGGATAAAACCGGATGAATTAAAAGCAACCGTTTTATCGTTTATTTTTGTATTTTTGCTTATGACTGCTTACTTTATTCTCAGGCCTGTAAGGGATGCAATGTCGAGTGACTGGAACGATACAGAATTAAGTTGGCTTTGGACATCTACTTTCTTTTTTAGCTTTATCGCAGTCAGTTTATATGGCGAAATTATATCAAGAATTAAATTAAATTATGTTGTCCCAGGAGTTTATTTGTTTTTTGCGACTTCATTTTTTCTATTCAACTTTCTCACAACAAGTATTCAAGATGCAGATATTGTAAATAAATTCTTTTATGTATGGTTAAGTGTGTTTAGCTTGTTTCATGTGTCTGTATTCTGGAGTTTTATTTCAGGAATTTTTTCGCAAGAACAGGGTCCGAGACTATTTAGTTTCATAGCTTCAGGTGCCAGTATCGGGGCAATACTGGGACCATCTATTCCGATTATATTTGCCAATCAAATTGATACTATGAATTTTTTGATTATCGCAGGATTTATCTTGCTAATACCGATACCTATTATCCGTTTCTTGGAAAAATTTAAATTTTCTGATGATTGGTCACAATCGAATCTTAACAGACAAAAAAATAATGCAATTAACGACATTATTGATAGAGATTTTTTGTCAGGATTTAAAGTTCTGATGAAAGATCCATTTCTTGTTTCAATAGCATTGTTTATTCTTTTTTATGTAGTAATGAATACGTTTGTTTACTTTGAGTTAAGAAAACTCCTTGTGGAATTTGATAGAGAAACACGTACTCAGATATGGGCTTCAATTGATTTGATTGTTAATGTTTTAGCAATAGTAACGGCGATTTTTATCACTAACAGAATGACTAATCGTTTAGGGATGTCTGCAACTTTAGCATTTATTCCAATCTTGATGATATTAGGTTGGTTGGTGGTTGCTGTTTCTCCAGTATTACTATTTTTAATTGGCCTACAAATTCTCAGAAGAGCTGGAAATTATGCAATTACAAAACCAGGAAGAGAAATGTTATTTACACTAGTTAATAATGATGTTCGTTACAAGGCAAAGCCAGTTATAGATATAGTGGTTTATCGAGGTGGAGATATGCTAACCGCTTGGTTTTATACTTTACTGACCGCTAGTTTTGGACTTGGATTGACAGGTATAAGTGTTTTTGCTTCTATAGTAGCGGCGTTTTGGGCTTATACAGGCTTTTATCTCGGAAGAAAATATAACTCTACTCAAAAAAATACAGGGACGTAGGAGTAATTTATGACGAATGATCTTAAAAACATTGCATCCACCATCAGAAGTCGAAGAACAGTGAAACAATTTACAAACAAAAATGTTGATAGTGATTTAATTTTGAAAGCCATTGATCTGGCCAGGTGGGCGCCAAATCACCATTTAACAGAGCCGTGGCATTTTTACATTCTCAATGACTCTATAATAAAAAAGTGCATTGAATTGATAAGAGTAATTGTTACGGAAAAAAAAGGTGAAGAAATAGGAAATTTCAAAGCTGAGAATTCAAAATTGATCCCAGGGTGGCTTGTGGTGACTTCTAAACTATCTGAATCAAAACTGACTCAGCAAGAAGATTATGCAAGTGTTTGTTGTGCAATTCAGAATTTTAGTCTCTACTTAACAGAAGCGGGTTTAGCATCGAAATGGTCTACTGGTGCCATTACTAGAGATAATCGGTTTTATGATTTACTAAGCATAAACACCAAGTCTGAGGTTATTGTTGGTCTAATTTGGTATGGATATCCAAAGCAACTACCCACTCAATCTAGAGGTAAATTAGATGACATATTAACTGTTATTGATTGAGAGCCGATTGGCTGTTTTGGCTCCAAAAATAAAAATCAAAACAGTAAGCAAACCACACAATCCCATCAAGAGAATGACATTTCTAATGGAGCCATTGTATATAAAACCCGTTGCTATTGAGCCAATGGAAGACCCAAAATTTTGAAGTGAACCAATTATTGAGGCAGTTAAACCTGCAATCTTTGGAAGGGGGTCAAGCGCTAAAGCCATTGCATTTGAAATTAGAAATCCAGTACCTAGCATATATAGACATACACTACCCCATAGCAAAATGAAATTTGCCTGGTTTGCCTTAGCGATAAAAAGTAAAGATAGAGAACTGATTCCAATGAGAATAACTCCAAATCCAATGATTTTAATAATTTTATATCGTTTTAATAAGCGTCTATTTATTAATGATCCTATAAAAACGGATAAACCAGTCAGTGCAAATAGTATTCCAAACCATTCGACTGGAATTTGATAAATCTCAATTATTAGTAATGATGAGCTGGTAATTACTGACATGTACCCTATAGTAGATAATACAATCAGCAGCATTCCAAAAATACTTATTCTGTATGCTATAAATTCTCGTATTCCTTTTCTAAATTGCTCTTTTATTTGAATATTTTTATTAGCAACTCCTGTTTCCTTAAGCTCCTTTTTAACTCCAAAAAGAATGATGGCACCAAAAACTGTAATAGCTATGAATGGCATACGCCAATGAATTTGATGCACTAAAAATCCACCAATGATGGGAGCCAACATTGGGATAAATGTAAATATCATCATCATTGCTGAAAGTATATCGGCAGATTGCTTTCCACTAGAAATATCTCTAACCATAGCACGTGATATAGAGAGTCCAACTGATGCTCCCAAACCTTGGATAAACCTTGCAAACAAAATTAATTCAATGGAGTTGGCAATCGATGTGACGATTCCTGAAATTACAAAAACCACGAGACCAAAAAATAATACTGGCATTCTGCCAATCCGATCTGAAATTAATCCCAATGGGATCTGACCAATACCCACTCCAGCCATAAAAAATCCAACCGTATATTGACTTAAGGATAGATCAGCCGATAAATCAAAAGATAAAAAGGGAATTGAGGCCAGACTCATATCAATTGAGAGCGCTCCCATACCGGTCAGACAACCGAGCACAAGTATGATTCTTTTATTTATTGTAAAGTTTTTATTCATATGAGAATGTTCAGTAATGATATATGAGATATAAAAAACTTCTATGATTCTCTAGGGAACCATTACTTAGATCACTTTGCCTTTGATGATGAGATTTGATAGTTGATTAAATCCAACCCAGTATGTTAATTCATTAGGGTGATTTATATCCCATATAGCAATGTCTGCATCCTTACCTATTTCTAGTGTTCCTTTTTTATTCTCTAAACCGAGTGCTTTTGCGGCCTCTCTTGTCACTCCTGCAAGGCATTCTTCTGGCGTAAGTTGGAATAGATTTGCTGCCAGTGTCATAGCAAAACGAATCGAGCATATTGGAGATGATCCTGGGTTACAGTCAGTGGCGATTGCTATCGGCACATCACATTTTCTAAGTTCATTTATAGGGGGTTTCTGTGTCTCATTGATTGTCATGAAAGCACCAGGCAATAACACTGCAACACAGCCAGCATTGGCCAGTGCTTTCACGCCATTATTAGATGTATATTCTATATGATCAGCTGAAAGGGCATTATATTCTGCTGCTAATTCAGCACCTCCTGAATTTGAGAGTTGATCAGCATGAAGTTTAACTGGTAAATTAAGTGATACGGCTTTATCAAAAAGCGAAGATATTTGTTGATTACTAAAGGCAATAGTCTCACAAAATGCATCAACTGCATCTATTAGCCCCGCGTTGTTAATTTCGGGTAACATTTCATTGCAGATGTATTTGATATAATCATCACCCCTGCCTTTATATTCTGGAGGTAGAGAGTGAGCCCCGAGAAAAGTTTTTTTAATGGTGATTTGTTCATTGTCTAGTTCGTTAGCTACCATAAGCATTTTTTTTTCAGATTCTAAATCTAATCCATAACCAGATTTTATTTCTATTGTTCCAACACCCTCTGATTGTAATGACTTCAATCTTTTTTTTGCGAGGTTAATTAATTTATCTTTTGAACATTTACGAGTTTCAAGAACTGTTGAGATAATACCGCCACCAGCTAAAGAGATTTCCGAATAGCTCTTTCCTTTGATGCGTTCCTCAAATTCCCAGGCACGATTACCTGCGAATACTAAATGAGTATGACAGTCTATTAGAGCTGGCGTAATCCATTTCCCCGGCATTGCCAATTTTTCTTTATACACCGCTTTGGGAATTTCATCGCTACTTCCAATCCATGATATTCGATCACCTTTTATTGCAATTGAACCATTCTTGATAATTCCATAGTCCAAATTATCCTGGGCCATAGAGGCAATATTGATATCAGTAATTAGTAGATCATAATCTTGCATTTGATTACTTGAATCCTTTGATTGGATAACTTGCATAAAAAATTATCATGTATTAGCCTGTATATACAACTAAATTAATCTTACTAATGTCGACATACTACGCTAAAAAAATCCTTCTCCAAGATGGATGGAATAATGATATTTATTTTGAGGTCAATCATGGCCTCATAAACAATATATCACAGAAAAAACCTCCAAAAGATAAGATATCAAAACATCTCGATATTGTTATCCCTGGCTTATGTAATGCTCATAGTCATAGTTTCCAGAGAGCTCTAAGTGGTCATACAGAGCATATTATGGGAAAAAGTGAGGATAATTTTTGGACATGGAGAAAAAAAATGTATCAACTTGTAGATAATCTCGATATTTCGGCATTATCTGCAATTGTTTGTCAGGCATATAAAGAAATGATTTCTCGAGGATACACTCAAGTTGTTGAATTCCATTATGTTCATCGTGATGATGATCAAAAAGACATTAACAATAAATTATTTCATTCGATTCTCAAGGCAGCCAAAGAAACAGGTATCAATCTTATTTATACGCCAATACTTTATCAAAGAGGTGGCTTTTTAGACGAGGAGTTATCTATACAACAAAAGAAATTTTACAGTACGATCGGCGATTTTTTGGATCACTACGAATATGCAAAATCATTAATAGAAAATCCTCATAAGATAGCTATTGGAATTCATAGTCTCAGAGCTGTAAATGAAAAATCATTGAGAAAAATTGCTGATTTTAAAGACAAAGAAAATATTCCAATTCATATGCATATAGCCGAGCAGAAAATCGAAGTGAGTGAATTTTCAAAACTATACGGAACAAGACCAGTCGAATGGTTGATAAATAATTTCTCCGTAGATGAGAGTTGGTGTTTAGTTCATGCAACTCATATCAATAATCGAGAGGTAGAAACTCTTGCTAAGTCAAATGCAACTGTATGTATTTGTCCGACCACGGAAGCAAATCTTGGTGATGGGATATTCAGATTAAAAGATTACATTCAACATAAAGGTACGTTTGCAATCGGTTCTGATAGTAATATTTCCATTGATCCATTCGAGGAATTGAGATGGTTAGAGTATTCGCAAAGATTGGTTAATTATGAGAGAAATATAAGTTCAAAAGATAATATTGGGTGCGGTCAGTTTCTTTTTAATGAAACGCTCAAAGGAGGTGCCAATGCATCAGGCTATACTAATCTTGGCCAACTGGCGGATGGTAGCAGTGCTAATTTACTCGAAATATCGAGCAGTAATCCTTCCTTAGCTGGCCATTCAAATAAAACCTTATTAGACGCGATTGTATTTTCAAATCAGAATTCATTGATTGCACAAACTATGATAAATGGAGAGTGGATAGATAATTCCGATAGTGCAGGAAAAACTTTAATCTTCAATAACGCGCTTGAAAAAATTTTCACACCAGAAGAGTCGAATGCAAAATAAACAAATACCGAGATATCAACAACTAAAAGATCTGATAATTGAGCAAATTTATGATGGTGCTCTCAAACCACTTCAGAGAGTTCCTTCTGAAAATCAACTAGTTAAATCTATGGGTGTTTCAAGAATGACAGCCAACCGAGCTTTAAAAGAGCTGAATGAAGAAGGTTATCTCAACCGTAGAGCTGGGGTTGGATCTTTTGTTTCTGACTTTAGGGTAAATTCTCATCTCTTTGAAATAAAAAATATTGCTGATGAGGTTGCATTTAGAGGAAATAAGCACAACTCGAGAATCATCAAGCAATCTTTGATTGATGTACCTAGGAAAATTTCACGAATAATGAATATTGATAGTAATGAGCAAATATTTCATATTTTATTAGTTCATTATGAAGATAGCATACCAATCCAAATTGAAGATCGTTATATAAATAGGTTTTTTGCTCCTAATTTTCTTGAGCAAGACTTTTTATCTATTACACCAAGCTCATACCTCAGCGGAATTTCTCCCTTGCATCAGGCAGAACAAATAGTAAGTGCGATTATTCCAAAAAATCTCATATCCAATTTACTGGAGATAGAAAAAGAAAGCCCTTGCTTGCTAATTACAAGAAAAACTTGGGTAAAAAAAGAAATGATAACGTATGGGAAGTTTTATCATCCCGGGGATAGATATGAATTAGTAGGGCATTATGAGCCTGTTAAGAGTAATAAGTTTCAAAAGAATAATAAAAAATTTATGTAAGAGGTCAGCTGCAATGATTAAAAGACAAATAAAAGCATCAAGAGGATCGAAAATTCAGGCAAAAAGTTGGTTAACTGAAGCACCACTAAGAATGTTAATGAACAATCTTGATATTGAAGTAGCGGAGAATCCAGATGAGTTGATTGTTTATGGAGGAATAGGGAAAGCGGCAAGAAATTGGGAGTCTTTTGATGCTATCGTGAAAAGTTTAATTAATCTTGATGATGATGAAACGTTATTAATCCAATCTGGAAAACCAGTAGGAGTTTTTAAGACACATACAGAAGCACCTCGAGTACTTATAGCTAATTCGAATCTTGTACCAGCATGGTCTAATTGGGATCATTTTCGAGAGTTGGATAAAAAAGGGTTAATGATGTATGGGCAGATGACTGCAGGCTCTTGGATATATATTGGAAGCCAAGGGATTGTTCAAGGCACCTATGAGACATTTGTTGAAATGGGGCGCAGGCATTTTAACGGTGAATTACGTGGACGATGGATTTTAACTGCAGGATTAGGCGGGATGGGAGGTGCTCAGCCTCTTGCAGCGACAATGGCAGGTGCTTCAATGCTTGCTATCGAATGTGATCAAGAGAGAATAGCAAAAAGATTAGAAACAGGTTACTTAGATCAGTCTACAGAATCGTTAGAAGAGGCACTGCATTTAATAAAATTATCTTTAGTTAATCAAAATCCTATTTCAGTTGGTTTATTAGGCAATGCTGCCGAAGTTTTACCAAAAATGATAGAGATGGATATAAAGCCAGACATTGTTACTGATCAAACATCAGCTCATGATCCTGCGAACGGATATCTTCCCATAGGATGGTCAGTTGAAAAATGGAATAAGACCAGAAAGAGTAACCCAGATCTCGTTGCGAAGGAGGCAAAGCGATCTATGGCCATTCATCTCAAAGCAATGTTAGCCTTTCACCAGCAGGGTATTCCTACAGTTGACTACGGCAATAATCTGAGACAGGTTGCTTATGATCAAGGCGTTACCAAAGCATTTTCATTTCCAGGCTTTGTTCCAGCCTATGTTCGCCCTCTTTTTTGTAGAGGAATTGGACCATTCCGATGGGTTGCACTATCAGGCGATCCAGAAGACATATATAAGACTGATAAAAAAGTAAAAGAATTAATCCCACATGATGAAAATCTTCATAGATGGTTGGATGAAGCGCAGAAAAAAATTAAATTCCAAGGGTTGCCAGCAAGAATATGTTGGCTAGGTTTAGGTGATAGGGATCGAATGGCGCTAGCTTTCAACGAAATGGTAAGAAATGGAGATTTGAGTGCACCCATTGTAATTGGAAGGGATCACCTCGATAGCGGCTCCGTCGCAAGTCCAAATCGTGAAACTGAATCAATGCTAGATGGATCAGATGCTGTTTCAGATTGGCCATTACTGAATGCACTTTTGAGTACGGCCAGTGGTGCAACATGGGTGTCTCTTCATCATGGTGGAGGAGTTGGTATGGGTTACTCTCAACATTCAGGTCTCGTGATAGTTTGCGATGGATCTCAAAAAGCAGATGAGAGAATATCTCGTGTCTTATGGAATGATCCAGCCAGCGGAGTTATGCGCCATGCTGATGCAGGATATGAGGAAGCAATTCAGTGCGCAACGAAACATAGCCTCAATTTACCGATGATAAAAAAGTAGATATTAAAATGAATATTAAGATAAATAATCGACCATTTAAATTAGAAGAATTACGGGCAATATATAAAAATAATTTTTCAGTTACTTTGTCTACAGAGGTAGAAAAAAATATAAAACAATCAGCTGATTACATTCATGCTGTTTCAGAAGATGAAAAATCTATTTATGGTATTAATACTGGGTTTGGGGTTCTGGCAAATGTCAAAATAGATAAAGAAAATCTTAGAAAATTACAAAAAAATCTTGTGCTTTCTCATGCAGTTGGCGTGGGTGATTTTTTATCGAAAGCAATCGTCAAACTCGTTGTTCTCCTAAAAATCAAAACTTTGGCTAAAGGATTATCAGGATCATCTTTGGAGCTAGTGCATTCTTTATGCAATCTTATTAATTTGGATGTTACTCCCTGCATTCCCGCAAAAGGATCAGTTGGAGCATCTGGAGATTTAGCGCCTCTAGCTCATCTAGCTCAAGTTCTGATTGGAGAGGGCTTTGCAGAATTATCTGGTGAAATAATGCCAGCTAAGGATGCGTTAGATAAAGTCGGTATGAAGCCATTTGAACTGGGTCCTAAAGAAGGTTTGGCATTACTGAATGGCACCCAAGTTTCAACGGCGATTGCACTGAGCTCTTATTTCGATACAGAAAATTTATTTTTAGCAGCACTGCACTCTGGAGCGCTGACTGTTGATGCAATAAAAGGAAGTGTAAAACCATTTGATAACCGTATTCATGAGGCTAGAGGTCAAAAAGGTCAGATAGCAGTAGCTATAGAGTTAAATAAACTGATTAGTGGCAGTGATATAGTGAAATCACACATAGACTGTGATCGTATTCAAGATCCATACTCTGTGAGATGTCAACCGCAAGTTATGGGTGCTTGTCTTGATGCAATAAATCATGTGGGATCAATTTTAAGTATTGAAGCTAATGCTGTTACTGATAATCCCCTGGTTTTTACTGAAGATAAAGAAATTATATCTGGCGGTAATTTTCATGCTGAACCGGTCGCACTTGCGGCTGATCATCTTGCTCTGGCAATTGCTGAAATAGGATCAATTTCCGAAAGACGAAGTGCTTTGCTCATTGATAAAAATTTAAGTGGATTACCTTCATTTCTGGTGAAAGAGAGCGGATTAAATTCAGGTTTTATGATCCACCAAGTTACTGCTGCTGCTCTTGTGTCTGAGAATAAATTACTTTCACATCCTGCCAGTGTTGATTCCATTCCTACATCAGCTAACCAGGAAGATCACGTGAGTATGGCAACTCATGCAGCAAATCGACTTGTTACTATGAATGAAAATTTGTCTTTCATAATAGCTATTGAGTTATTGAGTGCTGCGCAGGGAGTGGAATTTCATCATCCATTGAAAACTTCTGCAAAATTAGAGAGTTTATTGAAAACAGTGCGCTCTTATTCCGAATCTCTCGATGTGGACAGATCATTGGCTGAAGATATTAAATTACTATCCAGTCTAATTGTTCAAGGTAAAATCACAGAAAATAATTATGAAATCTTCAATTTAGAAAATAATGCAAATATTTGATTTTCAATCTGCAGATTCTCCTTTATTAATAAGTATTCCTCATGATGGGAGAATGTTGACAAACGAAGTAAGTGAATCAATCAAGAAAAAATTTCTTAGTTTGCCAGATACTGATTGGCACGTTGCAAAATTGTATAACTCCTTTGAAGACTTAAACGCTAATATTATAAAATCGAATTATTCTAGGTATGTGGTTGACTTAAATCGTTCACCTGACGATAAATCTTTATATACGGATCAATATTCTACTAACCTATGCCCTATATATTCTTTTTCTGGAGAAAATTTATATCAAAATAATTACAAGATTGACGAAAATGAGATTAAGAATAGAGTCGAAGAATATTGGCGTCCATATCATGAAAAAATTAGAAACACTCTAAATCAAATAAAAGATCGACATGGCTATGCTTTATTATGGGACGCTCATTCTATCCGGAGTGAAGTTCCAAATCTTTTCAAAGGAAAACTTCCAGATATCAACATAGGGACAAATTCAGGGAAAAGTTGCCCTAAAGAAATTGAAGAGCTTATTTATGAAAATGCTTTAAATTCAGATTATTCAGTGGCACTTAATGAAAGATTTAAAGGGGGTTTTATTACTCGCGAATATGGTGATCCATCATCAATGTTTTTTGCAGTTCAAATGGAAATTGCTCAATCTTGTTATATGTGCGAATCTTCAATAGAATTTGATGAGATCCTTTCTCAAAAATTATCTTTCCTTCTAAAATCAATGTTAGAAACTTTTAAGGTGAGTGCGAAAGTATTTTTTAATGAAAAAAATTAAAAAAATTAAAGGGCTCCATGAGCTATATGAAAAAGACCCAATAGTCGCAGACAAGATTGTTTGGGGAAGAGAATCTAATGCCATAACAAGGAGAGGTTTTCTTAAAAATAGTGGTTTACTCACTATGAGTGCAGCGCTTGGTTCATCAATTCCTTTCTCAAAATATTTTCCAGCTGGTATGATTCCCGCAGCTTATGCTCAGACAGAAGAATTATTCGATTTATATGGAAAGAATGGACTGACACTTCTCAATGATAGACCCCTCAATGCAGAGACTCCAGCTCACTTGCTTGATGACTTTGTCACACCGTCATCTCGTCTTTTTGTTAGAAATAACGGCATTCCTCCTTTTGAGTCAGAGATTGATCCTGAAAATTGGTCAATTTCTATTTCGGGTGAATCATGTATAAATGAGATAAACATAACTCTTAAAGACATTAAAGAAAAATTTGAACATCATACAATGCAATTACAAATGGAGTGCGGAGGCAATGGTAGATCAGAATTTTCTCCTCCAGCTAGAGGAAATCAATGGTCAACTGGTGCGATAGGATGTCCCGAATGGACAGGAATTAGAATTAGAGATCTATTGGATTACGTCGGGATAAAAGATGATGCCGTTTATGTTGCATACGAAGGAAAGGATAGGCATTTATCCGGTGATATCAATAAAAAACCGATCTCACGAGGTGTTCCATTATGGAAAGCAATGCAAGATGAATCATTAATTGTTTGGGCCATGAATGGTGAGCCATTACCATTGATCCATGGCGCTCCAGTTAGGATGTTATGTCCAGGTTGGCCTGCCTCTGTAAGTGGAAAATGGTTAAACAGAATTTTAATTAGAAATATTGTGCATGATGGTGAAAAGATGGCTGGTCAATCATACAGAGTACCTTGCAAGCCAGTTGCACCAGGATCATCAGTCGCCGATGAGGATATGTGCATAATTGAATCCATGCCCGTTAAATCAATAATTACTTTTCCGCAATCAGGGTTAACGCATAAAAAAAACACTCCTCTAAAAATAAGAGGACACGCTTGGGCTGGAGATAATGAAGTTAAGAAACTTTTTTGTTCATATGACTTTGGCGCCAGTTGGATGGCAGCGAAATTAAGTAAACCAATTAATACTCATTCATGGCAGCATTGGAGTCATGAAATAAATTTTCCTGTAGACGGATATTATGAGGTGTGGGCAAGAGCTGAAGACGATAATGGAAAATCACAACCAGTCGTTTTGCCACAATGGAATCCCAGAGGATATCTTAATAATGCATGTCACCGAATTGCTGTAAGCGTTAAATCATAGAAATATGAGGATATTTACTTTTATTTTGATATTTCTTCTAAGTAACGTTTGTTACTCAGAAATTGATTCTGCAACAGGATTAGATATTGCTCCTGGTTGGGAGCTAGTAAGGATGCATTGTGGAGCTTGTCATTCCTATAAATTAGTTACATCACAAAAAGCAGACAGGCAGGGCTGGTATAAAATGATAAAATGGATGCAAGAAACTCAAAATTTATGGAGCTTTGATGAGGTTACTGAAAAAAGTATTCTAGATTATCTGTCCACTTCATATTCACCGAGTCACTGGAAAAGAAGAGCACCATTAGATAAAAGTTTAATGCCAAGAGAAAATTAAGGAGATAAATGAACATCAATAAAAATAAAAAAATCATCGCAATGCTCTTTACGATCATTATTTCTTCTTCTGCATCGAGTCAACAAATTCCAGATTCTTTGAACATAGTAATTAACACTTTAAGAGAGTCTCTGAGAGATGTCGTTGAAGCATCTGCCTCAGAAATAGATAAAGATGCAGAGTTAGCAATCGATTTATTGGTCAAAGAAATTAATGATTCAAAACTTATTTTAAATCAAGCATATGGCTATTTGGTATTTCCTCGAGTTGTTAAAGTAGGAATGGGAATTGGCCTTGAAACTGGTGAGGGTGTGCTTAAAGTTTCAGAATTGAGCTCCGATTATTACAGAATTAGCTCAGGATCACTTGGTTTTCAAGTTGGGGCGCAGGCAAAAGCCATAGTTATTGCTTTTATGACTGAAGATATCTTAAATAATTTTCGGAACAATCCAGGATGGAAAATTGGGGTTGATGGGCATATCACGATTATAGATAAGGGGATGAATCAATCCATTGATACAGATAATATACTGGACCCAATAGTGGCCTTTGTCTTTGATAGCCGGGGACTTATGTACAGCTTAACTCTAGAGGGTTCTGTATTTACCTTACTAGATAAAGATAACTAGTTAACTGCCTCGATAATTTTACCTTCTTTTTCACTTCGAATATCAAATTGATTTTGCCATTTAGACCTATGATTTGCTGGTGTTATCTGAACTGCAGTTACCTTATATTCAGGACAATTTGTTGCCCAATCACTATGTTCTGTCGTAACAACATTAGCCCCAGTCTCTGGATTATGGAACGTAGTGTATACAACGCCTGGTTGCACTCTTTCGGTAATTTTAGCTACAAGTGTGATATCTCCTTTCCTACTAGAAAGTGATACTTGATCTTCGTTTTTTATACCTCGAGTTTCGGCATCATGAGGGTGTATCTCTAGGAGATCTTTATCATGCCAAACAACATTTTCAGTTCGCCTAGTTTGAGCTCCAACATTGTATTGAGACAGAATCCTTCCCGTTGTTAATAATAGCGGATATCGTCTGTTTGTTTTTTCTTCTGTTGCGACAAAATCGGTTTCGATAAATAAACCTTTTCCTCTAACAAAATTATCTATATGCATTATTGGCGTTCCTTCGGGAGCATTTTCATTACAAGGCCATTGAACGCTACCAAAACGATCGAGAAACTCATGTGAAACATTGTTGAATGTAGGTGTTAACTTAGCAATTTCATCCATGATCTCTGCTTCATTATTGAAATTCATCGGATATCCAAGAGCATTTGCCAATTTCTGAGTTATTAACCACTCGTGCATCCCTTGACGGGGCTTCATAACTGGTCTCACCCGATTAATCCTTCTTTCCGCATTAATAAAGGTTCCATCCTTTTCAAGAAAAGAGGTTCCAGGAAGGAATATATGTGCAAATTTTGCGGTTTCATTTAAGAATAGATCTTGAACAATAATGCATTCCATATTACTGAGTGCTGCTTCTACATGTTGTGTATTTGGGTCTGATTGTGCGATGTCTTCTCCTTGAATATACATCCCCATGAATTCACCAGATATTGCAGAATCAAACATATTTGGAATACGAAAACCCGGTTCAGCATCGATAGATACTTGCCACTCATCCTCAAATATTTTTCTTACAGATTCATCCTGAACGGGCTGATAACCCGGAAGCTCATGTGGAAAGGATCCCATATCACAAGATCCTTGGACATTATTTTGCCCCCTTAGTGGATTTACACCGCATCCAGAAAAACCAATATTTCCTGTTGCCATCGCTAAATTTGCCATTCCCATAACCATTGTTGAGCCCTGACTATGTTCTGTCACTCCAAGACCGTAGTAAATAGCACTTCTGTTTCCTTTGGCATAAACTCTTGCCGCTGATCGAATAGACTCAGCATCGACACCGGATATTTTTTCAACATTTTCAGGAGTATTTTCTGATTTGAGTATGCTATTTTTCCATGATTCAAAAGAATCTATATCACAACGCTCTTTGACGTATTGTTCGTCGTGTAATTTTTCTTTAACAATTGTGTGAGCTATTGCATTTATAACAGCAACATTGGTTCCTGGCTGAAGAGGAAGATGAAAATCAGCTTTAATTTTTGGGGTTTTAACTAAATCAATTTTCCTCGGGTCGATAATTATCAGTTTTGCCCCTTCTCTCAGTCTCCTTTTCATTTGTGAAGCAAAAACAGGATGACCATCAGTGGGATTAGCTCCAATAACTAGGATTACATCAGCATCCATAACGCTCTCAAAAGGCTGCGTTCCTGCGGATGTTCCAAGAGTTTGTTTAAGACCATATCCCGTCGGTGAATGACAGACTCTAGCGCATGTATCGACATTATTATTACTGAATGCAGTCCTTACCAATTTTTGAACGGTATATACTTCTTCCGCAGTGCATCTTGACGAAGTAATGCCGCCAATTGACTTTCTACCGTATTTTTTTTGTATTCCTTTGAATTTTTCTGCCGCATAGTTAATAGCTTCATCCCAGCTCACTTTCCTCCAGGGATCCCCTATGTTTTTTCTAATCAAAGGATCTAGAACTCTCTCTTTGTGGGTCGAGTAACCCCAAGCGAATCGTCCTTTAACACAACTATGACCATTATTTGCTTTTCCATCTTTACTGGGGATCATACGGACCACCTGATCACCCTTCATTTCAGCTCTAAAGGAGCAACCAACCCCACAATACGCGCAAGTAGTATCCACGCTATGGTCTGGTTGTCCGTGATCAATGATACTCTTTTCCATCAGTGTCGCTGTAGGACACGCTTGAACACAGGCACCACATGATACGCACTCAGAATCAAGAAATGATTCACTAATACTTGCAGAAACTTTTGAATCAAAGCCTCGCCCTTCAATAGTTAAGGCCATAGTTCCTTGAATTTCATCACAGGCTCGAACACATCGAGAGCAAACTATGCATTTACTCGAATCAAAACTAAAATATGGATTACTGTCATCTATAACCGATTCGAGATGGTTTTTTCCCTCTAAACCATACCTTACATCTCTCAAACCAACTGCCCCTGCCATATCCTGTAACTCACAATCTCCATTAGCCGAACATGTAAGACAATCCAGAGGATGATCTGATATGTATAGCTCCATAACATTGCGTCGAAGTTTTGCTACTTGTTCTGTTTGTGTTTTGATGCTCATTCCATCTTCAACTGGTGTGGTGCATGAGGCAGGAAAACCTCTTCTTCCTTCTATTTCTACAACACATAATCTACAGGAGCCAAATGATTTTAAGGAATCAGTAGCGCACAATTTTGGAACATCTATTCCACTTTCTCTTGCAGCGCGCATAACACTGGTTCCAGATTTAACCGACAATGCTTTGCCATCGATTTCGATAGAAACCATATCTTCTGATTTGCTTTCTTTTGTACCAAAATCTTTTTGTTTTATCGTGTTCATTGATTAATCATTTTAATTTTCATTGTTTATTTTAAAATCTTCAGGAAAGTATTTTAGCGCACTTTTAACCGGAAATGGGGTTAAACCGCCCATTGCACACAGAGATCCATCAATCATGGTTTCACACAGATCATCCAAAAGTTCTAAATTTTTTTCTCTATCCAGGTTATTTGTAATATTGTCAATGACCTCCATACCACGTGTGGATCCAATTCTACATGGTGTGCATTTACCGCAAGATTCTATGGAGCAGAATTCCATCGCAAATCTTGCTTGCGCTGCCATGTCTACTGAATCATCAAATATAACAATTCCACCATGACCAACCATACCTTTTTTTTCCGAGAAAGCCTCATAATCCAATGGTGTGTCAAGGAGAGACTCTGGGAAGTATGCTCCCAATGGTCCTCCTACTTGAACCGCATAAACTGGTTTTCCTGATGCTGTCCCACCACCCCATTTATCAATGATTTCTCTGAGGGTAACTCCAAACGCCAATTCAACCAAACCTCCTTGTTTCACATTTCCTGATAACTGAAAAGCGAGCGTTCCTTTTGAACGATTCACCCCATGTTCTGCATAAGCATCTCCACCAAATGCCATGATGTCAGGAACAGATGCTAAGGTGACAACATTATTCACAATTGTGGGTTTTCCAAATAAACCTTCAATTGCTGGAAGTGGGGGTTTATATCTTATTGTTCCCGCTTTTCCTTCCAAGCTTTCAAGCATAGCCGTTTCTTCGCCACAAACATATGAGCCTCCACCCACATGAATATCAATATTGAAGTCAAATTCACTATCTTGAATATTTTCCCCTAGCCAATTATGTTTTTTTGCTGTTTCCACGGCATTTAAAAGAATATTGTATGCGTGAGGGTACTCTGATCTCAAATAGATATATCCTCGATTTGCACCTACCGCTATACCAGCAATAGTCATACCCTCAATTAGAGCGAATGGATCACTTTCCATAAGAATTCTATCAGAAAAGGTTCCACTATCACCTTCATCCGCATTACATGCGATAAACTTTTGATCAGCTTCGGCATTTTCGACTGTTTTCCATTTAATGCCCGTAGGAAATCCTGCGCCTCCTCTTCCTCTGAGTCCAGATATGTCGATTTGATTAATAATATTTTTCTGGTTAGCGATTGACTTCTTTAGACCGAGATAACCATCATTTTCAATATAACTATGAATGCAAGTAGGATCAATTAGACCGCATTTGCGAAAAGTCCATCTTTGTTGACTTTTTAAGTAAGGAATATTCTGTGTCTTTCCCTGACAGAGAGCATGATCACTTCCTTCTAGGAAATTCGATTCAAATAAACTCTCAATATCATCAATTGAAACAGGCCCGTAAGCAACACGACCATCTGATGTATCAACTTCAATCAAGGGTTCCAGCCAACTCATTCCCCAAGAACCATTTCTAACAATTTCGATTGATATATTTTTGCTTTCAGAAAATAATGCTATTTTTTCAGCTAATTCATCACTACCCATCGACATTGCTGCAGTTTCTCTTGGGATGAATATTTTGGTTATTTTTTTGTTCATAAGTTTTCAACCAAATCATTCAATTTTTCTTCATTAACTTTGCCGTAAACTTTCTCATCGATCATAATTGCAGGTGAGAGTGCACAATTTCCCAAGCAATAAACTGGTTCAAGTGTGAGCTTCATATCTTTTGATGTTTGATGCATATTTACATCAAGTATTTTTTCTGCATATTTAGTTAATTCTCGAGATCCCATTGATTGACATGCTTCTGCTTGGCAGATTTTTATGACTTTTTCGCCAGTAGGCTCTGTTCTAAAGTCATGATAGAACGAAACAACACCATGTATTTCTGCTCTGGATAAATTTATTTTTTTTGCAATTAATCTGATAGCTTGTTCATCTATGTATGAAAATTTCTTTATAAAAGCATGTAAGATTTGGACCAGCATTTCTGGTCGAGCGCCAACTTTATCTATGATATCTATAGCGGTTTTTTCGTTATATTTTTTCTTCATTTTTCTCTTTTTAACGATATATTCTCTGCTTACCAGAATATATGTTAAAACTCTCCCCTCTGAGAAATCCTACCAAAGTCACATCATATTCCTTGGCTAAATTAATTGCCAGACTCGATGGTGCACTTATTGCAACAATTAATGGAATACCAGCAACGATGGTTTTTTGCATTAATTCGAAACTTGTTCTTCCTGACACAATTAAACCAAGATTATTTGCAGGAAGTTTATTCTCTCTATATAGCGAGCCAATAACTTTATCGACTGCATTGTGTCTTCCAACATCCTCTCTTGCAAGTATAATCTCACCATCCGAAGAAAAAATTCCAGCGGCATGCAATCCTCCTGTTTTATCAAAACTAATTTGAGTGTCCCTTAGTTTTTGAGGGAGCTCTAAGAGTTCTGATTTAGCAATTGAAAACTTACTGGTATTAACTTTACAACCTTCATTTTCCAAGGCTTCAATAGATGCTTTTCCGCATACTCCACAACTAGATGTCGTATAAAAATGCCTTGTTAGTTTATCCATTTCTAGATCAACAGATTTATCTAAAGTCACTCTTACTGTATTCTGTTCTCCATTTATCTGATCTACTTCACCGACAGATTCTATGGATTGTATATCAGAGTCCTTTTTTATAATTGACTCAGTAAATAAGAACCCTGTCGCCAGATCATGATCATTTCCTGGTGTTCTCATCGTGATAGATAAGCTTTTTGCCGCTGAGTGATCGCTTCGCTCAGAACATATTTGAATTTCTAGTGGTTCCTCAATTGCTACAAAGTCTTCTGCAATAACAGACGCTGAGTTATTAATTTTTTCAATTGTGATTTTTTTACTAAGCTTTGACATAGATCTCTTATCTTCTCAACTGATGCGTTATTTTAATTAAATAATTTACTATAAAAAACCTTATTTCTTTATATTAATTTATTTAAATTCTCACTAGAATATATCATTATTTACATACGCTTGGAGCTTTGCTTTGTTTGAAAAATTATCATTAATTCCTCCAGATTCAATATTAAAAATTATTTCTGAGTATAATGCGGATCATCGCCCCAATAAGATTGATTTGGGAGTTGGTGTCTATAGAGACGCAAACGGAAATACACCAGTAATGTCAGTGATTAAGAAAGCTGAGAAGTATTTACTAAAAACTCAAGAATCTAAAGCTTATATCGGACTCGCTGGAGATCCCGATTTTACTGATGGAATACAGAAATTAATGCTCGGCGATAACAATTTACCAAAAGATCGTATTTTTACTATTCAGACTGCCGGAGGATCCAGTTCATTAAGAATTGCTGCAGAATTATTAAAAATTTCCTCGAAGGATATATGTGTCTGGGTCAGTGAGCCCACTTGGAATAATCATGAACCGATACTAGATAGTGCGGGAGTGAAATATAAGGTTTATCCATATTATGATACCAAGTCTAATGAACTGAAATTCGATCAAATGATAGAATGCCTTAAAAATATCCCTAGTGGCGATGTAGTATTGATGCATGCTTGTTGCCATAACCCGACAGGTATGGATCCTAATCCAGATCAATGGCAACAGATTATTGAGGTTATGCAAAAGTGCAATTTAATCCCTTTTATTGATAATGCTTATCAAGGGCTAGCGAATGGCTTAGATGAGGATGCAATACCAATTAGGTTAATGATCGAGAGCTTTGATGAATTGATTATTTCTAGTTCATGCTCAAAAAACTTCGGTTTATATCGTGATCGAGTAGGAGGATTAACAGTTATATCTAGAAATAGTGAAATAGCTAAGAAAGTAAGGAGTAATACTTTAAGGATTGTCAGAACAATGAGCTCTGTTCCCCCGGATCATGGGGCAGCCGCGGTTGGACATATACTCTGTGATGAAAAATTATCAAATGAATGGGTATTGGAGTTGAATGATACTAGGAATCGTTTAAAAAATATGAGAATGGAGCTCTCAAATGCACTCAAAGCTAAAACAGATACATCTGACTTTTCGCACATTGAAAAAGCGAATGGAATGTTCTCTTATCTTGGTATTTCGCCAACACAAGTTGAAAAACTAAAATTAGATTATGGGATATATATGGAGGGGCAAGGAAGAATAAATGTTGCTGGTATTACTTCTGAGAACGTCGACTACCTCGCTGATTCAGTATTTGAGGTTCTCTGAGATTACCAAAAAATATAATCGTTTTCTCTCAATTTGATTCGGTCACTCATCCCGCTCGATAATTCCAGAACATATTTTACAGGTTTTTTGGATCTTATTGTTTTAAGTGATAATGGCTCAGTATTTTTCTGAATTGAAGATACATAGCCATTTTCATCGATAAAGATCATATCTAGGGGAATGTAGGTATTTTTCATCCACATTGCCCTTATATTGTTATCTGGATAAATAAATAACATACCACTATTTTTTGGCAGATCTCTGACGTGCATGAGTCCTCTCATCTGTTGCTTTCTTGTCACCGCCAACCAAACTTTAAAATGATTACAAGTCAGATTAGAAGATGAAATAAAGATACTTTTTCTTTCGAATGCATCATCCAGTTCATTGTTAGCAAAAATAGTTGAACTTATAAGAATTGAAGTTAATATTAAAATTTGAGTTATATTCTTATTTCTTTTCATTTCTTAATTTTTCTTGTTTAACGAAGTAACAGCTTTAGTTTAGAATAATTAAATAATACTTTATATGTATATATAATACTTTCGCATTATAGGAAGGGAGTTTTCTTATGGCAGTAATTAAAAAATTTCAGAAGCTTGAGTCCCACGCATCTGAGCTTATTATAGGACAATCGAAGTTAATCAATAGAATGTTAATTGCGCTCTTGTGTGATGGACATCTTCTTGTAGAAGGTGCCCCAGGACTTGCTAAAACACGTGCGATTAAGGTTCTTTCAGATAGCATTGAAGGTTCATTTAATCGTTTGCAGTTTACACCGGATCTCCTCCCTGCAGATCTTACAGGTACTGAGGTTTATCGCCCACAAAATGGGATATTTGAATTTAGAGAAGGCCCTTTATTTCACAATCTTATTTTGGCTGATGAAATTAACAGAGCGCCTGCAAAAGTCCAATCGGCATTATTGGAAGCAATGGAAGAGAGGCAGATCACTGTGGGCGATAAAAGTTATAAGTTATCTAAATTATTTTTAGTGATGGCAACACAGAATCCCATTGAGCAAGAGGGAACTTATCCGCTCCCTGAGGCTCAATTAGATAGATTCTTATTGCATGTTGAAGTTGGTTACCCAACCATTGAAGATGAAAAAAGAATTCTTATATTAAATAGAAATGAAGCAAAATTAGAAAATGATGATTTTTTTGCACCTAAAGATCTTTTATCTGAAAAATCTATTCTAGAAGCTAGAAATGCAATACTTGATTTACATCTTTCTGATGATCTAGAGCAGTACATTGTCAATATTGTTGTATCTACTCGTAATCCCGGCAAGGTGAATTCTGAATTGGATGGGCAAATACTATATGGTGCAAGTCCGAGAGCTTGCATGGGAATTGATAGAGCGGCAAGGGCTTATGCATGGTTAAAAGGAAAGGATTATGTGGGTCCTGAGGATATTCAAGAGGTGGCACATGATGTTTTACGACATAGATTAGTTCTAAGTTTTGAAGCTGAAGCAGATGGCATCTCATCTAACCATATTATTGATAGAATACTCAGTGGAATCGGGGTTCCTTGATATTTTTTAATTAAATAATATGAGCCAAGTAAACTTCTTAACTTCATCACCTGTTCATGTCACTCAGAGAGAACTTATTGCTCTGAGCGGTAAAGCGAAAATTATCCCACTTGAGCCAAATATCATCAGATCGCTTCAAGCCGGATCCTATGTATCGCAATTTAAGGGTCGTGGGATGGAGTTTGATGAATCAAGACCTTATCAGCCAGGTGATGATCCTAGAAATATAGATTGGAGGGTGACTGCCAGGAGCAATCAAGCCTATACAAAACTCTTTCGAGAGGAGAGAGAAAGACCGGTTTATATAATGACAGATCTTAGAAGTAATATGCATTTTGCCACGCAGGGCAGTTTTAAGTCAGTAATAGCCAGTTATTCGGCAGCATGCATATCCTGGGCAGCACATCACCGAGGAGATAGATTGGGAGGAATAATCTACGGAGATAGTAATTGCCAGGAGATTAAACCGAAGTTGGGAAGGCAAGCTGCATTAAGATATTTGCATAAACTTACTGATCACCCAGACTGGAAAACGTCTTTTACAGAGAATGATTCAAGTCAAGAAATCGCACTTTTAAATGCTGTTATATCGCTCAGAAAAATAGTGAGACCAGGGAGTTTAATCATCATTGTAAGTGATTTTTTGGGGTTTTCACAAAAGAGTCGTTCCTATCTCGCCCGACTGTCACAATATAATGACATACTTGCAATCTTTATAAATGATCCGATTGAAGAAAAATCTCCACCGCCTGGTAAATACAGACTCATAGCTTCCAAGAATGATATTTTGATAGACACTCATTCTAAACAAGCTAGAAATGATTATTCTAATTCCTTCAAACTCAGAAGATCTATGCTTTTTGAGTTTTTTAGTAGATACGGTATTAATTATATCAATATGACAACCAAATGCGATCCAATTGAGTTGTTGATATCCTCATTGCAAAGAAAAAATATATAAATAACTTTATGAATCCGGAAACGATAGCGCTAAAAGAGATACGTTACCCTAATGATATAGAATGGTGGCCCATGGCTCTTGGTTGGTGGATTATATTGGCAATTATAATAAGTGTAATTGTAGTTTTTGTCATGAGATTTTTGAGAAATTTCAAAAGAAATAAAAAAAGAAGAATTGCATTAAATGAATTAAATAGAATAAGAAACGATGAAATTATTTGTTCTGACGTTTCTTTGCTTACGAATAAGTTATCTATTTTGATCAGAAAATCCATGCTTGCTTATGAATCAAGAGATACAGTTGCTGGTTTAGTTGGTGAAGAGTGGCTAGAGTTTTTAGACCAGAATTTGGAAGAAAAGTATTTTTCACAAGGTGTAGGTAGATCCCTTGTTTTGTTTCCATACCAGAATCCAAAAGATTTAATATCGATTGATGTCGCTGAGCTCTGCGATTTGGTAGAAAAAAGAATAACAACACCAATCACACCAGGAGCTGATTCATAATGTGGACATTTGCTTGGCCATGGATGTTAGTTATTTTACCTCTACCTCTTTTGATTAGGCATTTTTTGCCTGAGAGAAAAAAAGTAAATGAATCAGGACTGAAAGTTCCAAGTTTTTCTTTATTTTCACAGTTAATTGACAGGCCTCATATAGAAAATTACTCAAATTGGCGACTCTGGTTAGGTTTAGTTATATGGCTGCTAATTGTTATTGCTAGTGCAAGGCCACAATTCATTGGAGAGGAAGTTGAAATTCCTATCTCTGGAAGAAATCTAATGTTAGCAGTTGACTTGTCAGGTAGTATGGATGCGAAAGATTTCGAATTAGCCGGCGTAAGGGTAGACCGACTTTCGGCGACAAAAGCCGTAGCAAGTGATTTTATTTCAAGAAGAAAAGGTGATCGAATAGGCCTTATTCTTTTTGGAGAACAAGCTTATCTTCAGGTTCCACTTACTTTGGATAGGGAAACTGTTAAAACACTTCTTATGGAATCTTTTATCGGTTTGGCGGGAGAAAAAACTGCGATCGGTGACGCAATCACTCTGGCTGTTAAAAGAATTCATGATCAAAATAAAACCGAATCTAATCAAGTGCTTGTTCTTTTAACAGATGGCGCAAATACGGCAGGTGAAATCCAACCAATAAAAGCAGCAGAATTAGCTAAAGACATCGGATTAAAAATATATACCATAGGTATTGGGGCGGACCAAATGATTGTTTCGTCCTTAACGGGTGGACTAAGAAGAGTTAATCCATCAGCAGATCTAGACGAAGGGACACTTCAAGAGATTGCAAGAATGACTGGCGGAAGGTATTTCAGGGCAAGAGATACAGTTTCATTACAAGAAATTTATAGATTATTAGATAATATTGAACCGGTTGCAGAAAATGAAGCAGGTTTTAGGCCAATTAAATCGTTCTTTTATTGGCCTCTTGGAGCTGCATTAATTACTTCGTTTTTCTTAGCATTAATTTGTTTGATTGAAAATAATGGTTTACACCGACTGAGAGAGGATTTGAATCTATGATAGAGACAGATTTTCATTTCATTCGTCCACTATGGCTAATCATGATTCCATTTATCTTTTTTTTGATAATTGTTTTCAAAAAGAGAAGATTATCTGTTGGTAATTGGGGGAATATAATTGATAAGAAATTAATACCGTACGTCTTACATAGAGATCAACTCAAAGAAGATCCCAAAAAATGGTGGTTATTTACTGTCACTGGAATTCTGGCAGTGATTGCAATGGCTGGACCTACTTGGGAGAAAATTCAACAACCGTCATTCAGAGCTGATCAAGCTCTCGTGATTGCATTAGATCTCTCAAGATCTATGAATGCTCAGGATTTAAGCCCCAATCGTCTTACTCGCGGAAAATTGAAAATATTGGATATTTTAGAGCGAAGAAGGAGTGCCCAAGTAGCTTTAATTGTATATTCAGCTAACGCTTTCACGGTTACCCCGCTTACTTCAGATTCAGATACAATTATTTCGCTCATAAATAGTCTAGACACCACGATTATGCCCAGCAGAGGAAGCTATCCATCAGCTGCAATTGAGAAAGGAATTCAGTTATTAAAACAAGCAGGTGCTTCCAATGGAGAAATACTTCTTGTGACTGATGGAGGAATAACATCTGATGCATTTGATTCAGTAGAAAAGCTAAAAAATGAAGGATATAAACTGTCTGTTTTGGGTGTTGGGACTGAAGATGGTGCACCTATTCCAAAAGAATCTGGCGGTTTTGTTATAGATAATAGTGGGCAAATTGCTATTGCAAGACTTGAAATTGAGGATTTGATTAAGCTTGCAAGTATTGGTGGCGGAACATACACAAATTTAACGTCAAATGATCAAGACATAAATATGTTGTTATCTGAAAGAGTTCTTGATGCAGAAGAAAGTGATGAATCTCTTGCCACTGATCAATGGTATGAATTCGGACCTTGGTTACTTTTATTAATCGTGCCTCTAAGTTCCCTATTTTTTAGACGTGGTTGGGTTTTTATCTTAATTTTTACCGTCCTACCTTATGATAATCAAATATATGCTTTTGAGTGGATTGATTTATGGAAAACAAAAAATCAGCAAGCCAAAGAAGCTTTTGATAATGGGGATTATGATACCGCAGTATCTCTCTTTACCGATCCAAAATGGTTGGCTGCCGCAAATTATGATGCAAAAAACTTTCAGAAAAGCGCTCAAATTTTTAACTCAATAGATGATGGTGATTCCTTGTATAATTATGCAAATTCATTAGCTAAATCTGGTCAACTTAAAAAAGCTTTGGAAATTTATAACGAAGTTATTGATCTTGAGAATAAGCCAGAGGATGCAATTTATAATAGAGATTTAATTATGAATTTACTTAAAGAGCAGGAATCAAAAGGAGAAAATGACAACAACGAACAATCTTCTAATGAGGGTAGTTCCGGTGATAATAATCAGGATGAAATAAGTGAAAATTCCCAAGAAACTCAAAACGAGAGTAGTTCTGAAGATGGAAATAATGATGATCAGAATGAACTCAATTCAAATCGAGAACAATCAAACGAAGAGGATATAGAGGCAATTGAAAGAGAATTAGAAAAAGCAGCAGATAACTCTGAAAATGAACTTCAAGAAAATACTTCCAACGAGACTGAGGTTGATGAAAGAATGGTTCAGGAGCAAGAACAAGCTTTAGAGCAATGGCTCAGAAGAATTCCCGATGATCCTGGAGGCCTTTTAAGGAGAAAGTTTAGATATCAATACCAAAGACAGGGAGTTGATCAGGATGGAAATCAGATTTGGCCAGGCGATGGAGCGCAACCGTGGTAGACACAATCATTAACAAAAAATTAGAAACTTTATCTCGAATTTTCTACATAGTAATTAGATCGAGTATTTTTATTATGTTTATCCAGCCTCCTTTATGGGCCTCTGTAACAGCATCCATTGATCGAAATAAAGTGGAGTTAAATGAAACATTTACTCTTAAAATTATTGTGGATTCTGCTATTGATTTGGAACCCGATGCTTCACCTTTGGAAAAAGATTTTTATGTTGGAACGAGAAGCCAACTTACCAATACAACAATAATTAATGGAGCTATATCAAGAAACCGAACATGGTCATACGCATTAATGCCAAAACGATCAGGAAATATAACAATTCCTCCAGTTATTGTCGGTAACCAAAAAAGTCAACCTATCAATATAATTATCGCACCTCAATCAGAATCTGTTCTGGGTCGAGCAGATATTTTTATTTCTGCTGAAGTTGATTCGGAACGGGGATTTGTTCAGGCTCAGAATATATTCCGAATTAAAATATATAGAAATGTTCAAACACGCCAACCGAGATTATATGAACCTGAAATAAAAGGTGTCGAAACTGTGATCGAAATTGTTGGAGATGATCGAAATTATGAATCGATTATAGATGGAAAGACTTATGATGTGATTGAACGAGTTTATGCTCTCTTTCCTCAAGAAAGTGGCTCACTTTCAATTGAACCCATTCGATTCGAAGCAAGAATCCTGCAAAATGGATCCATAACAGGAAGAAGGAACTATCAATCAAAAGAAATAAATATTGATATACTGCCTATTCCATCTCCACCTATTAATTATCCAAATGCTGCTTGGCTTCCAGCGAAAAATCTTGAAATTACAGAAGAATGGTCAAGAGATTTATCAAATCTAAAGTCAGGAGAACCAATAACTCGGCAGATCACAATTACAGCAATTGGTCAATTATCAACACAATTACCAGTAATTGATTACCAAAATAATGATTTAAAGATCTATCCTGATAAACCAAAATTAATTGATTTTATCAATGCGGATGATATGGTCGCATCGAGAATAGATCAGTACGCAGTAATTGGCTCTAACCCAGGAGAAGTTGAATTAAAAAGTATTCAATTGCCTTGGTGGGATATTAATGAAGAAACTTGGAAATTCGCCACAATATCTAATCGCTCAATTAACATTAAGCCATCAGATGATGATCTTGTTGAAAATGAGATTGTTCAACAAGAAAATCTATCTGAAATTTCCACTTCTCAAAATAATAGTGACTTTTGGAAAAATATAAGTGGAGCACTAGCTGCAATTTGGATTTTTACAATACTTGTCTGGTTTTATTCTAAACCAGTGAAAATGAAGAAAAAAATGAAACCAGAAATATCACCACATAAAAAGCAAGAAAAACTATTAAGACACGCAAAAAAGTTGGCCTCATCCGGAGATATAGAAAATTTTAAACAAATAATTATAGAATGGGCAAAATTTCAGTGGCCTGACAAAAAACCACTTAGTCTTGAGCAGATAGCATCAAGAGTTGGTGATCCTTTGAAGAGTGAATTAAGGAATTTAGCTTATTTGACATATGGCCCGAACAAATCCAAAAATTGGAATGGCCAGTTAATGGCTAAAGCGCTAAAAAATATCTCTTTATCCAGTGAAAATAACATCCATGAGATTCAAAATTCTTTGCCACCACTAATGCCTAATTAAAAATAAGAGTAATTATTACTTCTTGTTTTATCAGGTTTTATATTAATAACTGATTTATAATTACCAAAATTTTTAGCGGTATTTAATCTTAAGAGGAAATAAATTGCCAAATATCGAAGCCATTACGATGGATCTTGATGATACATTGTGGGATTGTCACCCAGTAATAACCAAAGCAGAAGAAAAGCTATGGGATTGGTTAAATACTAATTATCCTGAAATAATAGAATGTTTTGATTCAGATTCAGTTTTAAAACTTCGTAAGAAGATCACAAGCGAATATCCAAATAAAACTCACGATTATAGGTTTATAAGACGGTCTGTATTAAAAATAATGTTTTCAGTTTCGGGTTATGACTCAAAGTATGCTGAAGATGCTTTCGATTTTTTTGATAAGCATAGAAATAAAGTCACTCCTTATGAAGGAGCAATTGAAACACTTGAAATATTGTCTAAAAAATATAGATTAATTGCCCTAACAAATGGAAATGCAAATCTAGAGACTATTGGAATAAAGCATTTTTTTTATGATTCAGTTTATGCGGCAGATTTCGGATATCCAAAACCAGACATACGTATTTTTAACGAAGCGATCAGAAGATCAGGGAAAGATAAGGAAAAAATTTTTCATGTTGGTGATAATCCTGAGACCGATATTGTTGGAGCGAGTAATGCAGGAATAAGAACTGTATGGATGAATTCCACAAAAAAAGAATGGCCTTCGGATTTGAAAAACCCTGATATTATCATTAGTAAAATAGATGAGCTTTGTAAAATATTTGATTGATCAAAAAAAAGATTCGAGTCAATTACCATTCATGCTGATTACTATATCAATCCTTCGATTTTTTTGACGCCCGAGAGACGTTTCATTGTTAGCGATTGGTTTTGTTTCTCCATATCCTGTAGCGATGATACGAAAATTTGGAATTAGCATAGCATTGATCATATATTGTTTTATTGAATCTGCTCTTTTTTGAGAAAGATTTTGGTTTAACTGATCATCTCCTTGGGAATCAGTATGTCCTTCAATAATTATTTCACTATTTGGATAGACATCAATAGCTTTCTCAACTTTTGTAAGCAAAGGGATATTTTTTGTCATTACTTTTGATTCGTTACTTTCAAAAGTTATCCCAATCAATCTTAAAATTACATTATTGTTTTCCCTAAAAACTCTTGCTTCGTTTGCGTTAAATATTCTTTCTACCCTTTCAAACTGTTCTTTTACACGAGCTTGTGCCTCGATACTTTGAATCAATCTTTCTTTTTCTTCAGTAGCACCCCCTAACATTTTATCTAGGTTGCGGATTTCTTCTTCCATATCAGCAATTTGAATTAAATTATCTTTTTGATCTTGCTCAAGATAAAGCTTATCTCTTTTTAGTGTGTCTATAAAAAGCGAAAGACTCTGTGTGAGGGGTTCATAACCATTTGTCATAAGAGGATATATATCTGCCGAGCTTGCTATCTTTTCTAAATTTTTTTCGGATCGAATAATCAGTTGCTCAATCGAAAGTTGATCTTCATCTATACTTTGAATAAGTTTAGTTAAAAATATTGCATGCTCACTTCTTTCAATTGATAGTTCTGCATTTTTTTTTGCTAATTGGTTTTCATAACGTTTATTTTCCAGATCTGATTCAGCTTTGGATAAAAATACGATTGCCTCAGATAGTGTTATTGGTGCAAAACGATCAGCTTTTTCTTTTCTTGCAAATATTATTTTCGATCTAGCAGCAAAGAGATAATTATCTTTTATACTTCTTAGCTCAATGTCAGAAAATTCGTTAGAAGCAATTATATTTAATTCTTGTGCTTTTTTTATATTCCCATTTTCAAGAGACTTTATGGCTTGGAGAAATTTTCTTTCTATTTTATCCCAGTCTTTTAGATATTTTTTTTCACTTTCAACTTTAATTGCATCACTTCTTCTTTGAATTGTTTCTTTTAGTTCAATATTTGCTAGCTGTGAAATTTGTGATGCTAATTCATAAGATTCTATGGCTCTCTGCGCATTTTGGCATATATATTTAACTGATCTGTTGCTTGATAATGTTCTTTCTTTATATCTTAATGCTTTTTCATAATTCCGGCTTGAGAGAATATTAGCGCTTAATTTTTCAGCTTTTTTAGCTGATTTATTCATTTCTTCTATGCATTTTAAACTAGACAATTCTTGGGAATACGAAATTGAGCTTATCGATAGGAATAATATAAGGAGTGTATATTTTTTCATTTCTATTAACTTATTTAATTTTTGTATTTCAGTTAATTAATCAAAAACATATATAATATCTATTATGTTAAGCAATTTAGATTATGACAGAATACAACTTTATATATTTTTATCTAGTTTTTAATGAACAAAGTAAATAAATTTAATGGAATTCCGATTGTTCTATCTGGAGAAAAATACAAAACTCCAGAAGGCTTTAGTGCTATAAAAAATGGAATAAAAAAAAATAAAAATATCTTAGACATCAATAGCAAAAAACCTAAACCATCATGGTTAAAGGCAAAGTTACCTAGTGGTAAGTTTTACGATAAAGTTAAAACTATAGTAGATCAAAACGATCTTAGTACCGTATGTGAAGAATCATTGTGCCCAAATATAGGAGAGTGCTGGAATCATGGTACTGCAACTATAATGATCATGGGTGCAGTGTGTACTCGCGCCTGTAAGTTTTGTGCGGTTGATACTGGCAATCCAAAGGGTTTTTTAGATCCCGAGGAGCCCAAGAAATCTGCTATTGCGGTCAATTTAATGCAATTAGAATATGTTGTTATAACTTCTGTAGATAGAGATGATCTTTCTGATGGCGGTGCAAATCATTATTCAAAATGCATTGAAGAGATAAAGCGATATAACCCAACTACTGCAATTGAGGCACTCACACCCGATTTCAATGCACAGCTTAATGATATTAAAAAAATTGTGAACTCAGGACTGGATGTATTTGCTCAGAATATTGAAACAGTCAAAAGGTTGACAAAAAAAGTACGAGATCCCAGGGCAGGATACGGTAAAACTTTAAAAGTTCTCCGTTACGCAAAAGAATTTAAAACCGATATTTTAACAAAATCAAGTTTGATGTTAGGGTTAGGTGAGACAAAAAATGAAGTTTTATCAACTTTGAGAGATCTAAAAGACAATCAAGTAGATATCGTTACACTTGGACAGTATCTCGCCCCAAGCATCCATCATCTTCCAGTTGAGAAATATGTTTCACCGGGTGACTTTAATTTTTATCGAGAAGAAGGCCTTAAAATGGGTTTTGTCGAGGTTGTATCCGGACCTCTTGTAAGATCGAGTTATCGTGCGGATAAGGTATTCAATAAAAATAATGTTGGCATGAGTTTGAGAGCTGTTTAAATTACAATGAAATAAAAAGGACTAAAATGTTAGAGATATTTTCAGAATACGGTTTGTTTTTACTTAAAGTGATTACTATATTGATATCATTTATAGTTCTTATCTCTTTTGTTGCTGCATCGAAAAAAAACTCCAATCAAGAGGGGCTTGATGTAGAAAATCTTAATAAAAAGTATAAAGGATTATCAGATAGTTTGAATAAAGTGGTATTGCAAAAAGATGAATGGAAAGCTAAACAAAAAGATGATAAAGCCATTCAAAAAAACCATAAGAAACAAAAGAAAAGGAAACCAAAAGCTTTTGTTTTAGATTTTTTAGGTGACATAAAAGCCAGTGCAGTTCCATCACTCAGGGAAGAAGTGACTGCAATCCTCGATGTAGCGAAGAAGAATGATCAAATTATTCTTCGACTAGATAATCATGGAGGTGTTGTTCACGAGCATGGATTAGCGGCATCACAGCTCGCCAGAATAAGGCAGAAAAAGATAAATCTCGTTGTAGTTGTTGATAAGGTTGCTGCAAGTGGAGGCTACCTCATGGCTTGTGTCGCAAATAAAATTTATGCTGCACCATTTGCGATTCTTGGTTCTATCGGAGTAATAGCTCAACTTCCAAATTTTAATCGTTTATTGGATAATTATGGTGTTGACTTCGAGCAAGTTACAGCAGGGCAATACAAAAGAAATGTTACGATGTTTGGTAAAAATACAGACGAAGATAGAGAGAAGCTAAAAGAACAGCTAGAAGAAATTCATTCGTTATTTAAATCGTCTGTTAATGAATATAGACCAGAATTAAATTTAGATAAAGTTGCAACTGGGGAATACTGGTATGGTAAAAGAGCTCTAGAGCTTGGTTTGATTGATGAGATTAAGACAAGCGACGAATTGCTTCTTGAAATGAGTAAAAAATATGAAATATTTAGTGTAAAACTCAAGATTAAACAACCTTTAAAAAAACGAATAATGTCTGGAGTGGACAGCCTACTTGGAAAATTTGAGGATATTAGGTGGTCAAAAAATTTCGAAAACTAAATAAATTGCAAAGAGGGTAATTTTAATGATTGGAAATTCCTTATTTCGTTTCTCTGTTATTTTTATCAGTATTATTTCTATAATTTCTTGTGCCTCTTCGCCTACAGGAAGAAGTCAAATGATTCTTAAATCTGACGCTTCACTTGAGCAAGAGGGTGCAAGGCAATTTAGAAAACTTCGTGAATCACTGCCATTAGTTCAGGACCCCAGAACGATAGATTATGTTGCATGTGTCACCAACTCAATAATTGATGTTGTTGATGGAGATTATGCCGATTTGTATTGGGAGCTTGCTGTGGTTGACCAACCGGATGTTAATGCTTATGTTCTTCCTGGAGGTAAAATTGTAGTTAACACAGGAATATTAAATATGGCAACTAATCAAGATCAATTGGCTGCTGTAATCGGTCATGAAGTTGCACATGTAACCTCCAGACATGCAAATGAACGCGCCTCAAGGGCTGCTGTGACAGGTGTTGGTGTTGATATTGCAGCAATCATTTTAGGCGGAGGATATCGAAATCAGACACAGGGTGCGAGAGATGCTCTTTCTACAGGTGCTGTTCTTGGACTTCTGAATCCTTTTAGTCGCTTACAAGAAACAGAAGCAGATGTAATTGGAATTGAATACATGGCAAAAGCAGGTTTTGATCCTAGAGAAAGTGTTGAGCTTTGGAAAAAAATGAATGCAAAAAATGCATCAAAAATACCTGAATATCTCTCTACACATCCATCAGGGGAAACAAGAATAGACGATCTTATTGCGCAATATCCCTCGGCACTTGAATATTTTAATAATGCAAAAGCAAATGGATTATCGCCAAATTGTAATCTCTAAGATTATAAAAAAATAAAGGAATACGATTATGTCACTGTGTGTCATTTTCTCTCATGGGCAAGAAAGCGGGCCATGGGGAACTAAAATTACAGCAATGTCTGATGTAGCAAGAAAAATGAACTGCGAGGTTATAAGTATCGATTATCGTGGAATAAAGAGCCCATGCGATAGAGTAAAAAAACTCAGCAAGGAAATTGCGAATATTTCTACTTCAGTATTGCTGGTTGGTTCTAGTATGGGTGGATATGTGGCGACTGCGGCATCAAATCACCCAAACGTAAAAGGTCTCTTTGTGCTAGCTCCAGCATATTATATTGAAGGTTTTGATCATTCATTGATTGATTCTATCTCTGTTCCATTTGAAATTGTTCATGGATGGCATGATGATATTGTTCCGGTTGAAAATAGCATCAGATTCGCTCAATCAGAGCATGGAAATTTACACATTTTAAATGGTAATCACGGACTTACAGAAAATTTAGATGATATAAATTTATATTTTCAACAATTTCTTAAAAGAATAGAGTGAAGATTATGTTTCCAGCGTCTATTAACTCAATTTAAACTATGACTGAAGTTTTCGTTACATCTTTTTATCATTTTAAAGAAATCATTCAAGTAAACTCTCTCAGAACAAAATCACTTGAATATTGCACTAATATTAATCTGTTGGGGACTATACTGATCTCAAAAGAAGGCTTTAATGGCTCAATTTCGGGAGAAAAAGCATCCATTCTCAAATACTTTGACTGGCTCCAAAGAGAATTAAATCTTAATTTTCAAATTGCAGAAAGAGCGAGATGGAATAAGTCGAATCAAGCTCCATTTAGAAGAATGCGAGTGAAGATAAAAAGAGAGATTGTGGCATTGGGCAGAGAGGATATAAAACCTTTTGAAAAAGCAGGAAATTCAGTTAAACCATCAGAATGGAATAATTTAATTTTAAATCCTGATGTAATCATAATTGATACTCGAAATGAGTATGAAATTGAGATTGGTTCATTTCCGAATGCGGTTAATCCAAAAACTAAAACTTTTAGAGAATTCCCAGATTTTGTTAAAAATATTTCCATTGAAAATAAATCAAAACCTATCGCAATGTTTTGTACTGGAGGTATTCGATGTGAAAAAGCTGCTGCCCTTATGATCGAGATGGGTTTTGAGGATGTTAATCAGCTAGAAGGAGGAATATTAAATTACATTGAAGAAATTAATGATAAAGATAATTTATGGCAAGGCGAGTGTTTTGTATTTGACGATAGAGTCGCAGTTGTTTTGTATTTGACGATAGAGTCGCAGTTGATAATGAATTATCAGATGGAAATTATATTCAATGCCATGCATGCAGAAATCCATTAGCACTGAATGAAATAGAATCGGAGGATTATATTGAAGGAATTTCATGTCATAAATGTATTGATAAGATATCCGAGGATCGGCTGCGAAGATTTAAGGAGCGACAAAAACAAATAGATTTAGCAAAGAAAAGAGGTGAAAAACATATTGGTAAAATTATCAAATAATATTTAGATCATTGATTAGGCATCAATATTGGGAATTAATGAGCTTTCCAGGCTAGCAATCATATCCTTTAATAAAAGCCTCCTTGTTTTTAATCTGCGAAGACTTAATTGGTCTGTTTCTGGGTTGGATGATATTTGGTCAATTTCAGCATTAATTTTTTGATGTTTAATACGAAGCTCTTTCAGTCTTGTTAGTTTTCCAAAAGAATTTTTATCAACTTTTCCAGACATATATTTTGAGTTATTTCTAACCTCTTATAATGAAAATAAAACTGCTGTTACATAAAATGTAACAGTAATGTGAATATAAGAGCAATTGAATTATTGAGTTATTTTGTAATTTTTAGCTAAATGAAGAAGATCATTTGAGCCAATGGCATAGAAATACGGGTTCAAAATATCCTTTTTTGTATTATAAAGTAATTGATTTCCTTTTATATCAATTACCATTCCACCTGCCTGTTCAGTAATTACTTGTGCTGCAGCTGTATCCCATTCTGAGGTGGGACCAAATCTTGGATAAATGTCCGCTTTACCTTCTGCAATCATGCAAAATTTTAGAGAACTTCCTACTGAATAAAATTGATAATCTCCTAAATTATCTAGGAACTTTACTAATGAGTCACCACGGTGTGATCTACTTCCTATGACATTTATAGGATTATTCGTTTTTTTTCTTACTGAAATAGTTTTTATCGTACCCTGAGAGTCAATTTTTTTTGCTCCAAAACCTTGACAGGCAATATAAGTTTCTGCTGAAACAGGCACATGAACAACTCCTAATACTGGTTTATTGTTCTCTATAAGAGCAATATTTACCGTGAACTCTCCATTCTTATTTATAAATTCTTTGGTTCCATCCAATGGATCAATAAGCCAATATCTTTTCCACTGTTTTCTTTTATCGAAATTTTGAAGATTATCTTCTTCTGATATTATTGGTATTTTTCGATCAATAGATTCCAATCCTCTTACAATAACTTTATGTGATCTGAGGTCAGCCTCAGTCAATGGGGAAAGATCTGATTTTTCCTCTATCTCAAAGTCAGAATTGTATACTTCAAGAATTGCCTCTCCCGCTAAAATAGCTAGGTCTGAAATCGGATTAATAAATTTGATAAGATTCATATTTATCATGATATAAAATTAACTAAAATATATAAACTGACAAATTAAATAATAGTAAATCAACATTTATGAATACTCTCGAACTTAAAAATACAAATGAAAATACCACTTTGATGATGGATATGGATGGTACTATTCTTGATCTCGCATATGACAGTCATATCTGGTTGAAGTTAATTCCCAATATTTATGCAGAAAAAATGAATATTTCAATTGATGATGCTAGCTCTATTCTTCAAAAAAAAGTATTGAAGATGGAAAATTCACTTAAATGGTATTGCATCGATCATTGGAGTGAATTATTAGATATAGATATATTAAGAGTCCATGAATTAGAAAAAGACGAAATAAGATATCTTCCAGGTGCAGAATCTTTTTTAAAAAAAGTGAGTAAAAGTGAGATTAGGGCTATTTTGGTTACCAATTCTCATAGAGATACATTAAATTTAAAGATAAAAGAAACAGGATTAGATAAATATTTCAATGATATATACATTTCTCATGACTTTGATGCGCCGAAAGAGAATCAGTTATTTTGGAAAAGATTTCAATCTGTGGAAAATTTTGTAAAAAATAAAACTATTTTTGTTGATGATAATGTAAATGTTCTGAAATCGGCAGAGAAATTTGGTTTAGGTTCATTAATTCAAATTTTGTATCCAGATACTAGCTCTGCAGAAATAAAAAGATCACAATTTAAGGGTATCCGTGATCTTACAGAATTGCTTTTTTAATTTTATTCCTATTAAATTTTATTTTTTATTTCAAATAATCTCTGGAAGAGATGATGAATTAAAATTTGCAACGGGTATTTTCATGCCAATATAATTTTCAATTTCTGGCAGTGAAATTGCATATGTCTCACACCCAAAACTTATTGCATTTCCATTTGTTCCTGCTCGGGCAGTTCTTCCAATTCTATGAACATAATCTTCGGCATCTTGAGGAAGATCATAATTAATTACATATTTTATGTCTGGGATATGCAAACCTCTAGAAGCCACATCAGTTGCAATCAATACACTCAATTGACCTTCTTCAAAACGTTTTAACATTTTAACTCTCTTCTTTTGCGGAACGTCTCCAGAGATCGATTCAGCATCTATTTTGTTTCTTTTCATGATTGATTCTAATCTTTCTACTTCTTTCTTTGTATTCACAAAGATCATAACTTTACTTTTTCCCATTTCTTTTATTAGACCAATCAGGAGCGGTATCTTGTCTTCATTGGAAGGAAAGAAAATAGCTTGTCTGATATTATCGGCAGTCATCTTTTCAGCTTCAATTTTAATTAATTCTGGATCATTCATATGCTCATATGCTAATTCAAGAACTCGATGAGATAATGTTGCTGAAAAAAGCATATTTAACCTATTTTGAGGTTTTGGTAGTCGTCTCAACAAATAACGTATGTCTTTGATGAATCCTAAGTCAAACATTCTGTCAGCTTCATCTAGCACGAGTACTTCAATATCATTGAGTTTAAAAATCTTATTTTTATAATAGTCTATTACTCTTCCTGGTGTTCCAATTAAAATATCAATCCCTTTCGTGATAATAGATGACTGTTTTTCATAGTCAGTTCCGCCATACGCTAAACCGATTTTAAGGTTTGTGTGTTTTCCAATCGCTTCTGCATCTTTTGCTATTTGAATAGCCAATTCCCTGGTAGGTGCTAGTACGAATATCCTGGGTTGTTTTTTGTCTTTAACAGAAGGTTTATTTTTTATGATCCTTTGAATTGCAGAAATCAAGAATGCAGCAGTTTTTCCAGTTCCTGTTTGGGCCTGTCCTGCCACATCTTTACCTTGTAGAGCAATCGGAAGTGACTCTGATTGAATGGGAGTGCAAAATTTAAAATTAAGATCATTAATACCTTTTATTATCGATGGATCAATATTTAATGATGAAAATTTTATTTTTGTAAGATGATTATCTTTCATTTTTTCTCAAAAAATTAGTTAAAATACTTGCAAAATGACTCACAAAAGAGTCAAATTATAGGTATTAGGAGACAACTTTCGTTGGATCAGCCAGAATTTAATACCCAAAATCAAAAGAAGTGACGTTATAACTTCAACATATTGCCTGATTGAGAACCTATCGTCACTTAATTTTTCGTAGCTTTTAGTAGTTTTAATTACTTGAGCAGAATTTATAGCTGAAAACAATTTTTTTCGGAGGATAAAAACCGATGAGTGACAATATTATTGAAACGAGTGATGAAAACTTTCAAAACGATGTACTTGATTCTGAAATTCCAGTACTACTCGATTTTTGGGCTGAATGGTGCGGACCGTGCAAAATGATAGCTCCATTACTTGATCAAATATCAGAAGAATATAGGGATAGAGTATTAGTAGCTAAAATAAATATTGATCATAATCAATCCACACCACAAACCTATGCTGTAAGAAGCATACCGACATTAATGTTATTTAAAGGCGGTAATGTAGAAGCTCAGAGAATGGGAGCATTATCAAAATCACAACTTACTGAATTTTTGGAATCTAATTTATGAACGATCACTCAAATAATAGATCTAAGGGTAGATCTAAATCTCAAAATCATTCGAACCGAAGAAGAAGACGCCCAAGACGCAATGATGTATATCCTGATGATGCTGAGAGTCTTGAAGTTATATCTCCGGATCAATTAGAAAAAAGTAAGAAAGGAATGAATCTCACCGATCTGAAGGTCAAGCCACCATCAGAATTGGTAGAATTAGGCGAATCAATGGGATTAGAAAATCTAGCCAGATCTCGCAAGCAGGATGTTATTTTTTCTATTCTTAAAGCACACGCAAAGAATGGCGAGGGAATTTATGGTGATGGTGTTTTAGAAATACTTCAAGATGGATTTGGATTTTTGAGATCAGCTGATAGTTCCTATGTTGCTGGACCAGATGATATCTATGTGTCTCCCAGCCAGATAAGAAGATTTAATCTAAAGACAGGTGATACTGTCTCAGGTTTGATAAGACCACCAAAAGACGGCGAAAGATATTTTGCTTTACTTAAGATTGGTGAAGTTAATTTTGATGTTCCTGAAAATACACGAAGTAAAGTTCTATTTCAAAATCTTACCCCACTTCATCCTGCAAATAGGCTAACTCTTGAACAAGGTAATGGAAGTAAAGAGGATTTAACTGCTCGTATCATAGATATGGCTTCTCCAATTGGAAAAGGTCAGCGTGGATTAATTGTGTCACCACCTAAAGCAGGTAAAACTATATTATTACAGAATATTGCATCCGCAATATGTGCCAATAATCCAGATGTAACTTTGATTGTTCTTCTTATTGACGAGCGCCCAGAGGAAGTAACAGAGATGGCGAGAACTGTTCGAGGTGAGGTCGTATCATCAACGTTTGATGAACCAGCAAGTAGACATGTTCAAGTAGCAGAGATGGTAATTCAAAAGGCAAAAAGACTAGTTGAGCATAAAAAGGATGTAGTTATTCTTTTGGATTCAATAACTCGTCTCGCGCGAGCATATAACACAGTTGCTCCGTCATCTGGAAAAGTCTTAACTGGAGGTGTTGATGCAAATGCACTTCACAAACCCAAACGTTTTTTTGGTGCAGCGAGAAATGTGGAAGAGGGAGGAAGCCTGACAATTCTGGCTACCGCACTGGTAGATACTGGATCAAAAATGGATGAAGTGATTTACGAGGAGTTTAAAGGTACTGGGAATATGGAAATTCATCTTGATAGGAGAATTTCAGAAAAAAGAGTATTTCCTGCTATTAATATTAACCGCTCAGGCACGAGAAAAGAGGAGCTTCTGACAGATCCTGATGAATTACAAAAATTATGGATTCTCAGAAAAGTCCTTCATCCAATGGATGAAATCGCAGCAGTTGAATTCTTAATTAACAAAATGCAAGATACAAAAACTAATGATAAATTCTTCGACGCAATGAAGCGTTAAGAGATTATTTCTTTAAATTAAATTTTAATATGCGCTTAGCTCTAATCCTATTTAATCTAATTTTTTGTCTGCCTGTCTATTCGGATGAAAATCCAGAAATTATTGATGTAAAAATTTCATCTGAAAAGAGTTGGCTGAGAGTCCTTGCTTACCCAGATGGTCGATTAAAGCATTTAGGTCACCATCATGTAATTTCCCATCAAAATATCAACGGAAATGTAAAACTTTCTAAAGATCCATTAAATTCATCTATATATATAGAATTGGATGTTAATGATTTTGTTGTTGATGACCCGTCTCTCAGAATGATAGAGGGTGGCGTTTTTGATGGTGAAGTTCCACAGAAAGATATTGATGGAACAAAAGTGAATATGCTTAGTGAGGATTTACTTGATTCAATTCAATTTTCTACTATCTATATCAGATCGAAAAATATAGAAGGTCAATTTCCGAATATAAAAATCCATTCTGTCGTTAATATCAAAGGTCGTGATCATAATGTGACTTTTCCAGCAGAAGTTCAATTGGAGGGTGATAATTTTATAGCAAAGGGTCAAATAGATATGACTCATGCTTTAATAGGATTAACGCCTTTCAGCGCCTTAGGCGGTTTACTTACCGTCCGAGATTTAATGGTTATAAAATTTGAGATTAAAGGTTCTTAAATAAGCGCTTGATTAAGAATTCATTGCTACAGTGTGAATTTTCTCAATTTGAGTCCAGGCTGATTCAATAGCCCCTACCTGCCAACCAGTTATATTACTTATTTGATCTCCGGCGAAATAAACTCTTCCTTGGGGTTCTCTGAGGATTGGCAGATATTTTTTTCTCGCTGGCGGTGACCATGCCGCCCATCCGGCTTCGCTATATTTTGTATTATGCCATGCAATCGAGAATGCTTCATTGTCATAGTGTTTTTTGAATTGCCCGGGATGAATTGGTTCAGTTCTCTCAATAGCTTGTTTAACTTGCTGATCAAGAGTCAGCATTCCAAGTTTTACTCCTGCTGGACCAAAAGCATAGGCACTTTGTATTATACCTTTTTTACCACAGTACCCATACGAAGGATAAATTACTGTGTGGCCCAAAACTCCAGTCGAGCTGGATCCACCATAAATATTATCATCTTCTTCCCAAAAACGACGATTCATCTGTAAAGCTAATTTGCCTACTGCCATTTTTCTTGGAGCAGCCATGGCTTCCTTGCATTCATCAGAGAGATCTGAAGGAAGTTTTGAGAGCATTCCAACAGGAATAGTAGTAATGCAGTAATCCGCTTTTTCAATTCTCACTTCACCAGTTTTAGTGTTTTTATAAGGAACAGTTACTCCACTATCATCTTGTTTCAGCTCAAGCACCTCAGCATCATAAGTAATTGTATTTTTGATGGCATTTTCAAATCCTTTTGCTATATGATCCATTCCTCCAACAGCTTGGTACATGATTTCGGGATGATCAATTGTTGTGACACCTTTAAAAGTATTTCCAAGACCCGATTGCAAAATATCTTTAAATGGTAGCGGCTTGCTTGCCACAGTCTCACCCATTGGATCAAATGACTCTATACCTCGATGAAGTGTTCCATCATAGGATAGATCTCTAGCATTCAAAAACCCTTCACTGATTAAATAGTCTGTGAGTTGCTCTTTATCTTGACTTGTAATCTCTTTATCTAAGGCACCTTGATCGATCGATTTTGCTAGCAATTCTGATGTGTAACCTCTCATATCAGCTTTGATTTCACGTTTTCTAAGACGTTTCCCTGATAATGGGCCTTCCGCTCTGTCATATTTAAGGTAACCAAGATCATTTTCTTGCACCATTATTTCCATTGAGACACCGAATTTTCTTATGTAATGAAATACAGCATGATGATAGCTAGGAATTCTCCATGGACCATGGTTAAAGTATTGGCCATTATCAAAATTACATGTTCTTGTTTTCCCATCAATCGTTGTTGTTTTAAAGCCAGATCGTGAAGATTGGCACCTTCCTCCAGCAAAAGATCTCGCCTCCAAGATCTTGCATTTATAGCCTCTTAAACCTAATTCATATGCAGCAGTCATACCTGCTAGTCCGGCACCTAGTATTAGTATTTTTTTATTATTTCCATTTCCTCTTAAATCAGGAGGGCTCTCAGCTGCTGAAGCAATGCCCATATCCCAACCATTTAGAGCAGTAAGCATCGCTGATACACCACCTACAGCAGATACAGATTCGAGGAATTGTCTCTTTGTCATTTTGATTGAGTTGTTGTTTGATTTTTTCACGCGCTACCCATCACTCTAATTCAAGTTTAATCTGAACGTCTACCTCATCAGCAATCCAGTTTGTTGTGTCCCAACCAACACCAAATAATAATCTTTTGATCATAAAATAGCCTGAGAACTGGGCTTTTTCGTTTGTAACATCAAATTCAAATTCCATTGTAATTGGTTGATCGACCCCAGCTAAGTTAAGTTGACCATAAGCAAGGTATTTGTCATTGTCACTAATTTCGATTCTTTCAGATTTAAAAGTCGACTCAGGAAATTCTTTTGGATTGAACCAATCTTCCTCCATCAAATACTCATCATGCTCCGCACTACTTGATCTTGATGATTCTATCTTTACGATGCCATTGATCGAGCCATCTTCAGGATTACTTGGATCGAAATTTATATCAGCGCTAAAGTTTCTAAAACGCCCACGAAATGAAGCTCCTTCAAGCGAATAAATAAATCTGACACTGCTAGATTCTTCATTCACTTTCCATTCTTTTGCAAACAATGAGTTCGTAGAAAAAGTTAAAAAAAGAGTAAGAATAACAGAACAAAAAGACACAAAATTTCTCATTAACTTCCCTTTTAGATTTAATTTCTTATGATTTGCAGCTATCCTGACACCGTACAAATGATTTTGCAATATAATTAGACAAAACCACAAGTACGGCCGCAGGGCGCATTATGAATGTATATCTAAAATTACAAATTAAGTAGTTTTAGATATTGTGACTACGAATAGTTTTTCAATAACTACCTAGCCTTTTTTATTGTCGATACTCCAGATACCACTTCCCATGGCAGCAATGAATAGGAAGATAAAGCAGTAGAGAACAGCTGCATCACCACCATTATTTATTGGCCAACCATAAAATGCTTTTTCAGGGTTCCCCATTTTTGAGAAGTGAATTAACCAGTAGGCTCCTGCCATGAGGCCACTAGATAAAAAAGCAGCAGCTGACGTGTACAATCCGACCATTATCATAAGACCGCCGATTACTTCTATTGGGCCTGCAAGCATAGTCATCCAATTCGCGGTTCCTGCCATAATTGCACTCATTTTAGGGATACCATGAAAGATGAATAGAAAACCTGAAACTATTCTAAGTAGAGCATAGGTTTCATCTTTGTATTGTTTCATAAAGTCCATAATATTTTCCTTTATAAGTTAAAAAAATAATCATTTAGTTGCATTATAAAATATGAAATTAAACGACTAATAACTAATAATTACATATTAAGGGGGGCAATGTCGAAAATTATGGATGTTTCCAATTATGAAAAATAATATTTTCAGACTTACTAAATTTGTTTTTATTTCCAGAGAGCTCGATATAACCTGAGGTTCCACTCAGCGATGTAAAATCACCTGATGTGTTAGTTTCTATTGGAATTACTTTTCTTATAGCACTGCTTGTTTTGAAAAATTTTACAGGAAGAAAATAAGTTAATTTAGATGTTAAATGAATATTTTTTTGTAACTGGACATATTCCTTGTCTGGATTTTCACCCCCACACATTTCTTTTAAAGCAGGAATAATATAGTGACGACAGCATGTTATTGCTGACACAGGATTGCCGGGTAAAGCAAAAACCAATTGATTTTTTGGTCCCACTCCAAACCACATAGGTTTTCCTGGACGCTGTTTAATTTTATAGAAAATACATTCAACTTTTAATTCATCAAGAATTTTAGGTATAAAATCTGCTTTACCCATTGATATACCACCACTAAGAATTAGGATATTTGACTGGGATAAATATTTTTTTATGTTCGTTTTTTGGATTTGCTTGTCATCAACTAAGTGGTGATGCATACAATTTTTATAATTTTGCTCATTTAACATAGCCACAATTGAAGGGCCATTTGACATTCTAATTTGATGAGGCTGTATTTTTTTTCCAGCAGGAATAAGCTCACATCCAGTAGAAATAACTCTAATCGAAGGCTCATCATTTACATTTATTTTATCCTTGCCACAAGATAGAATTAGTGCGATATCAATTGGTGCAATTTTATGACCAGGCTGAAGAACTTTCTCACCTTTTTTATGATCAGACCCTTGTCTATGGATGAATTGCCATTTTTTTAATTCATAATTTGCCTCCAAACACGCAATATTATTTTTAATAGTCAATCTTTCTATTGGGATAACGCAATCAGTTCCCTCAGGTAAAACTGATCCAGTCATGACTTCTATGCAACAATATTTGTTTTTTAACGTTTTTTTTGAATCACCCGCAAAATGGACTGATTCGATATTAAATTCATAATTATTATTTTTAAACGTTCGGCTATTGATAGCAATGCCATCCATTGTGACTCGATCAAATGGAGGTTGATCGCGTTCTGCATATATAGTCTCGTTTAGTGTGTAACCAATTGAAGTATTGGTATTTATTTTTTGATTTTTTATTTTTATGAGGTTAGCAGCAATGAGTTTTTTTGCTTGTGCAGGAGATATCATTCTCTCTCTCTTAAGATAGCACGATAGCCTATATCATCCCGATGATATTCATTTTGCCATTCTATTTTATTTACCATCGAATAGGCGATTATATTTGCATCTTGGGTTGATTTCCCTTTACCAACAACACATAAAACTCGTCCTCCATTGGTAACAATATCTTTATTTTTGGTTGTTGTTCCTGCATGAAAAACTTTAATATTTTCAGAATCAATCTTATTAAGCCCTGATATTTTTTTCCCACTCTCGTATTTTAATGGATAACCGCCAGCAGCCATCACCACACCTAATGCAACATCATTACTCCATTCTACAGTGTCAGAAGAAAGTGAGCCATTCATAGTCGATAAAATAAGATCTACTAAGTCTGATTCCATTCTCATCATGATGGGTTGAGTTTCGGGATCACCGAAACGGCAGTTGTACTCTAGTATCTTGGGATTACCATCATTATCTATCATTAATCCTGCATATAAAAAACCCAAGTAACTAATCCCATCTTTTTTAAGACCTTCAAGCGTGGGTAAAATAATTTCGTTCATTATTTTTTCTGACATATCCTCAGTGACGATAGGTGCCGGTGAATAAGCCCCCATTCCACCTGTATTTGGACCAAGGTCATTATTATCTCTTGCTTTATGATCTTGGGAGGTTGCGAGTGGCAATACTTTTTCACCATCAGTTATAACAATGAAACTTGCCTCTTCACCTTCTAGAAAATCTTCAATAACAATTTTTGAGCCAGCATCACCAAAATCATTTTTTTCAAGTATATCCAGAACAGCATGGATAGCATCATCTATGTTCATTGCCACTATCACACCCTTACCTGCTGCTAACCCATCTGCTTTGACAACTAATGGAGCGCCTTTTGATTTGATATACTCGATTGCGGGTTTTGATTCTGTGAAACTTTTATAATCTGCGGTAGGAATATTATGACGGTTTAGAAAATCCTTCGTGAATGATTTTGAACCCTCTAGTTGCGATGCTTTTGCTGAAGGACCAAAACAAGATAACCCAGCTTTTGAGAATTCATCAACTATACCCCCTACTAGTGGTGCTTCTGGACCAATGATAGTTAAATCGATCCTTTCTTTTTTCGCGAATAATAAGAGTTTTTGAATATCATTAGATGAAATATTTATATTCTCAACATTTTTTTCATTGGCGGTTCCTCCGTTTCCTGGAGCAACAAAAACTTTACTCACTTTTGGTGAAAGTGAACATTTCCATGCAAAGGCATGCTCTCTTCCTCCATTTCCAACAATTAATACTTTCATAAATTTTCTCTATATTAATTTTTAGTGTCTAAAATGTCTCATAGCAGTGAATACCATTGCCATATTATGTTCATTTGCAGCAGCAATTACTTCATCATCTCTAATTGAACCTCCTGGTTGAATTATTGCGCTTATCCCATAATCAGCAACTGCATCAATCCCATCCCTAAATGGAAAAAAAGCATCTGATGACATAACTGAGCCAGATATATCCAAATTTTCATCCTGTGCTTTTATTGCTGCGATTTTTGAACTATATACTCGACTCATTTGACCTGCACCTATTCCAATGGTCATTTTATTTTTGCAAAACAATATGGCATTTGACTTTACATATTTTCCTACACGCCAAGCAAAAAGCAGATCAGTGATTTCAGTTTCGTTGGGTATTCTATCTGTAACAATTTTTAGATCAGACTTATTAATTTTTCCGTCATCAATAGTTTGAATTAATAAACCACCAGGAACTTTTTTAAGATCATAATCAATATAATTTTTTTGATTTTGGGTGCCGGTTTCGAGTATCCGAACATCTTTTTTATCCTTGAGGATTGAAATTGCATCTAATGAAATTTTTGGTGCAATTATTACTTCAACAAATTGATTATTGATAATAAGTTGTGCAGTATCACCATCTAACGTTCTGTTAAATGCTATTATTCCCCCAAATGCGGATGTTGGGTCAGTGGAAAATGCACGCGAATATGCATCTTTTATATTTTCATTAATTGCGACTCCACAGGGATTTGCATGCTTAACAATGACACATGCAGGAGATTCAAACTGATTTACACATTCAAAAGCCGCTGAACTATCTGCTATATTATTAAAGGATAATTCTTTCCCTTGTATTTTTTTTGATCGAGTGAAATTATTTTGATCAAAATTTATATCATCTGAATAAAAAGCTGCATTTTGATGGGGATTTTCGCCATATCTAAGCTTGGTAATTAGATTACCTGTATAGAAAAACTGATCTGAAATATTATTCTTGAGAATAGTGCTATTAAAATATTGATATATTGCTGCGTCATAACTAGCAGTATGCCCAAATGCTTTAGTTGCAAGATATTGCCTGTATTCTAGTGTGAGCTCATGATTTTCATATTTTTTAATGAATTCCGAATAGTCATCAGGATCAACTATAACGATAATATTTTCATGATTTTTAGCTGCAGCCCTTATCATCGCTGGGCCACCAATATCAATATTTTCTATTGCTTTATTAATTTCAACATCTTTATTTCTAATTGTTTCTTTGAAAGGATACAAATTAACAACCAAAAGATCGATTGGATGAATATCGTATTGATCCATAACCTTTTCGTCAGTTCCTCTCCTACCAAGAATACCACCATGAATTTTTGGATGAAGAGTTTTGACTCTTCCATTCATAATTTCTGGAAATTTTGTAACATCTGATACTTCAGTCACGGATATATTTTCATTACTTAAAGCTTTGTGGGTGCCTCCGGTCGAGAGAATATTTACGTTATTTTCAACTAATTTTTTTGCTAGAACAATGAGATCACTTTTATCCGAAACACTAAGAAGTGCGCGGTTTATTTTTAGCATTTTTCATCCTATGAAGTAATTGAGTATGTTTTAAGTTTTTTTCTGAGCGTACCTCGATTAATACCCAGTATCTCTGATGCTCGGCTTTGATTGCCTTTGGCATATTTCATTACCGCTTTGAATAATGGCTCTTCAACCTGACCTAGAACCAATTCATATAAATCTCCTGGTTTTTGACCATTAAGACTATCAAAGTAATTAGTTAGTGCATCCTTTGTATGAACTCGCAAGAGCTTGCCGTTCATGAGCTGACCATTTTTATTTTGGGTTGATTTTATTTCTTTTGCCACTAACTGAGATTTCCTAAACGTTGACGCTTGAGAATTGTATTCTATAAAAAGAAAATCATACTTGAGTTTGGAAAAAATCCTCTACAAGTTGTTTTTGTTCTCTTGCTTTTTCTACTCTTAAAACTCTTTTTCTGAGAGTTTCAGCTCCATCAATATTTTTACAATACCAATTGAGATGCTTTCTTGCTAGCCTGACACCCAAATTTCTTCCATAAAATTGATGAAGATCTTCTAAGTGTTCAAGAATAGTATCACGCACATTATCTTTTTCCAGAGGAGGTAAAATTTTTTGTTCATTTTGAAAGTAAATTAATTCCCTAAAAATCCATGGCTTACCTTGAGAAGATCTTCCTATCATTAAAGCATCAGCATTGCATAGTTGCATTACTTCGAGTGATTTCTCCGGTGAGTTAATATCTCCGTTCGCAATTATTGGTATGGAAACTTTTTTCTTAATCTGCGCAATTGTTTTATATTCTGCTTTCCCAGAAAATCTACATTCACGTGTTCTCCCATGAATCGCAATTGCTTTTATTCCCGATTGTTCTGCAATTTTTGAAATTTCGACTCCATTTTTTTTACTCGGGCTCCAGCCAGTTCTCATTTTTAACGTTACAGGAACATCAACCGCACACACAACTGCTTCAAGTATTGATCTCACCAGTTTTTCATCTTGCATAAGTGCAGATCCAGCAAGTTTATTGCAGACTTTTTTAGCAGGACAGCCCATGTTTATGTCAATAATTTGTGCCCCCTTATCGACACATAGCTTTGCCGCTTTAGATAGCAATTTTGGATCTGATCCAGCAATTTGTATGACTCTTGGTTCAATACTCATATCAAGGGCGAGGCGATGAGTTGATTTTGATGTTTTCCATAAATCAATATCTGCAGTTGTCATCTCTGATACGGTCATTGATGCCCCAAATTTATGACATAGTCGCCTAAAAGGCATATCCGTTATACCTGCCATAGGTGCTAATATGAAGGGGTTCTTAAGCTCGAATTCACCTATATGCATGATTTGATTCCTGCAAGCATTACCCAATCTCCCTCCTGATGACAAACAGAAAAATTTGCCACAGACTCATACGCACGTCTGATTTCATCAGTTTGAGGAGCCAGTATTCCTGAAACACAAATTAATCCATCATCTTTTAATTTTTTTGAAAAATAAGATGACAACCCAATTAATGGCTTAGCTAAAATATTGGCTACTATCACATCATATTTTCTTGCATTCTCTTCATCACAATGAATAAAGTGAATCGAATCTTCCACTTTATTTTTTTTTGCATTTTCTTTCGAGGCCTGAATTGCTTGCGGATCAATATCTACTCCTGTTACATGATTAGCTCCAAGCTTAATAGCCGAAATACCCAATATCCCAGAACCACATCCATAATCCAAAACATTTTTTTTGGTCAAATTAGTGGCTTCCAGCCACTCAAGGCAGAGACTTGTGGTGGGGTGTGATCCAGTACCAAATGCAAGACCTGGATTTAAGATTACTTGGATGTATTTATCATCATTTATCGTAGAATGATCTGGACATATCCGTAATCTTTTTCCTATCTTTATAGGGACGCAAGATTTTTGCCATTCTTCATGCCAATTTTTTTGAGTTATTTTTGTTATCTTTTTTTTTGGTAATATATTTAAATTTAATTCTTGAAGTAATTTACTCTCCAGATGAGCTAGATCACTTTTGCCTCTAAAGAGGCAGGAAATATGAATATTTTTCCAGATTGGAATCTCGCCAGGTAGAGGTTCAAATAATTGTTCATTTCCTCTTCCATTAATAGTTATGGATATTACCCCATGGAGATATAAGTTTTCCTCAATGATCTCTATATATTTTTCTTCTGTTTCAAACTCGAATTGATAACAATCTTGAGAATTCGAGCGGTTCATTTCTTAGAGTCCGAGTCGTTTCTCTAGGTAATGGATATTAGTGCCTCCGCTTTTGAATGCAGAATGCTGAAGTATTTCTTGATGAAGAGGTATATTTGTCTTTATTCCCTCTACTACAATTTCTTTAAGAGCATTCTCCATTCTTGTCATTGCTGATTGACGATTATTTCCAAAAGAGATGATTTTACCTATCATTGAATCATAATATGGCGGAACTCGGTAACCGCTATAGATATGACTATCTATTCTGATTCCTGGGCCTCCAGGCATATGCCATAATTTTATATCTCCAGGAGACGGCATAAATGTTTTTGGGTCTTCGGCATTCATTCTGCATTCTATTGCATGACCTTTTATTTGGACATCATCTTGAGTTATTTTTAATTTCTCTCCTGATGCTATTCTTAATTGTTCTTTGACAATATCTATCCCTGTAATCATTTCAGTAACTGGGTGCTCAACTTGGAGCCTCGTATTCATTTCAATAAAGTAAAATTCCTTATCTTGGTACAAAAACTCAAAAGTTCCAGCACTTCGATATCCCATTTCCAAGCATGCATCAACGCACCTCTTACCAACAAAATTTCTTTGTTCTTCTGTTATCCCTGGTGCTGGCGCCTCTTCAATAACTTTCTGATGCCTTCTTTGCATCGAGCAATCTCTCTCTCCTAGATGAATTGCATTTCCTTGCCCATCTGCAAGTACCTGAATTTCGATATGCCTAGGAGTCTCTAGAAATTTTTCCATATAAACTTCATCATTACCAAATGCCGATCTTGATTCTGCCTGAGTTAGTGCAATAGCATTAAGTAAGGCTGCTTCGGCATGAACCACACGCATTCCTTTTCCACCTCCACCTCCGGAGGCTTTTATAATTACTGGATATCCTATATTTCTTGCTATTTTTATATTTTCATCTGGATCATCATTTAGTGCTCCATCAGAGCCCGGAACAGTCGGAACACCTGCTTGTTTCATTAATTTAATTGCAGATACTTTATCACCCATCAATCTGATTGATTCGGATGGAGGTCCTATAAAAACGAAACCAGAGGACTCAACTCTTTCTGCAAAATCAGCATTTTCAGAGAGAAAGCCATAACCTGGATGAATGGCAACTGCGTCCGTTACCTCGGCGGCACTAATGATTTTTGGCATATCAAGATAGCTATTAATACTTTCAGCTGGACCTATACAGACACTCTCATCAGCCAATAAAACGTGTTTAAGATTACTGTCTGCAGAGGAGTGAACGGCAACAGTTTTTATGCCAATTTCGTGACAGGCTCTGAGTATTCTAAGGGCAATTTCCCCTCTATTAGCAATGACTACTTTATCAAGCATTATCGGGATCTCTTATTTGTTTCTAATCTTGATCAATAACGAAAATTATTTGATCATACTCAATAGGATCTCCATTCTGTACTCTGATGGATTTAATCACTCCGTTAACATCTGCCTCGATTTGATTCATCATTTTCATAGCTTCAATGATACATAGAGTATCACCTTGTTTTACAGTATCTCCTAGTTTTACATAAGGCGGTTCATCTGGAGAAGGGCTGGCATAAAACGTTCCAACCATGGGAGAGAGCACATCAAACTGATTTGTATTTTTAGTGACTATATTTGTTTCTTTTGGCGTTAGAGTTTTTTGAATTCTATCTTCTTGTTTTTCTGAAGGAGTTGATATTTCTTGGGTTGTCTGGGATGGTTTGATTACGTTGGCTGAATCTCTAGAAATCCTGACTGAGTCATCACCTTCGGTAATTTCAATTTCACCTACTCCGGATTCGTTTAATAACTCTATTAATTTTTTTATTTTTCTTAAGTCCATAATCTTTTCCTAAGATTGCTGTATTTTCTTTATAGCTGCGATTAAACCTAGCTCATAACCATGGGAACCCAATCCTATTATGCAACCAGAAGCAATATCACTAAAATAGCTTTTATGACGAAATTCTTCCCGAGAAAATGTATTACTTAGATGAATTTCATAAAATGGAATTGATACTGATAAGAGTGCATCGCGAACAGAGATACTTGTGTGAGTATATGCTCCAGGATTTATTAAAATGAAACATACATTATTTTTTTTCGCATCATGAATCTTTTCTATCATTTCATGCTCAGCATTAGTTTGAAAACAGCCTAACTCAAAGTTAAGGTCTGCTGCTTTTTTAGTTAACCGATTTTCAATTGATTTCAGATCATCCATACCATAAACATTTGGCTCTCTGGACCCTAGAAGATTAAGATTTGGCCCATTAATCATTAGTATTTTTTTCATAATTATTTTTTATTTACTTAATATTAAGAGAAGATAAATGAAATTATAGTATTTTACGAGAAATTAATGAAATTTTACTACATTTAGCAGCAAATACAAATATTAAGTAATATTTTTTAAGATATACTAGATTTTGCCTAAAATATTTTTTGCATCGAGAATTGATAATTTTCCTTCTTGCATTCCTATTATCACTTCAGTTATCAGGTCTATATGATGTTGTTTTATTTCGCCTATGTGTGTTTTGATAATTTCATTATTATTGTCAACAAGCATAGTGAATGGCAATCCTATAAATTCTACATTTGAATCCTCTGCGATCGCTACAGCCTCCTCTTCACCCACTAATACTGGATAATTAAATGCTGTTTCTTGTGAATATGAAATTACATCCTCCAGAACATCGACTGCTATTCCTATAATTTGAACAGACATCTCGTTATATTGATTCTGTGTTTTATTTAGGAGTGGAATTTCTCTTCTGCATGGCGCACACCAAGTTGCCCAGAAATTAATTAATTTGAATTGATTATTCCATTTTGATGAATTAACTATTACGCCATTAAGGTCAACAAGATCGAACTCCTTCAGCGTACTACTCAAATACGTTTTATCTGATTTTGTTTCTTGAGAGTCTATTTGAATAGCCCTATCTTTCGATTCTTGACTGCATGAGGTCAATAAAAGAATGACAAGAGTCAGAATCACAGCGTAAATTTTATTCATTTTAGTCATATTTTAAATGGCATTTCCTATAGTACCCTGAAGAGCTTCTTTAACATGTTCAGAAAAATTATCTGCATTCATATAACCTACAACTTCATAACCAATTTGTCTTCGTCCTCTTTGATCATAAAATATAATAGTGGGGGGGCCGAAAACGTCAAGTTTTTTAAGAAGATTTTGGTCAATCAAATCATTCAGAGTAACATCTGCTTGAATTAAAATAGTGTTGGACAATGCATCTTGAACTTTTTTATTTGTGAATGTGTAAGTTTCCATTTCTTTGCAAGATACACACCAATCAGCATAAAAATCGAGCATTACTGATTTATTTTCAGACGCGGCTAGATTGATTTCCATATTTAAATCATCAATTGATTTAATTCTTTTGAAATCGAGATGTTTTTTTATATTTGCCTGATCATTGATGAATTTGATGTTAGCCAGAGGTTGATAAGGGTTATTGTTCCCGGAAAAAGAACCAAGAAGCAAAGCAACACCATATACAATTATTGCGATACCGATCGTTTTCTTTACTTTGCTTTTGTAATTGGAATTTAATCCCAGGGAAGATAGACCCCC